>Ga0116171_10004292_pt1 | contig 12860 bp, 9 predicted proteins | sample AD_JPNHW2_MetaG_FD_89798 | JGI IMG/M metagenome (GOLD analysis project Ga0116171, IMG submission 89798) | Active sludge microbial communities of municipal wastewater-treating anaerobic digesters from Japan - AD_JPNHW2_MetaG | ecosystem: Engineered > Bioreactor > Anaerobic > Digestate | place...
CCCTTTGAGAGCATGAGCGTACTCCACCTGGCGGTGCATTGACGCAGACTCTTGATAGCTCCTGGCCTCGGTCTTATCCTTGATAAGGGAATTGTACTCAATGGGATTCGCGGCATACCAGCCGGTTCCATAGGCAAATGTAGTTGGCGACTGGACATTATCATACTGCCTGGTGTAGCTGACGACGCTGTTAGCACCCTTTGAGGCTTTCTTCATCAGTCCATCGTAATCCAGGTAGTAGTAGGAGCCGCTGGTGGTCTTCTGCTCGGAGTTGAGTATATCGGCCATGTCCACGGATCCGCTGCCGTGGTAGTACTCCAGCAGGGAGAGGTTATTTGTATTTATACTCTTATACTCCACAGCAAAGCCTTGTCCGGTTACATCATCGGTCATCTCATGCTTATACTTGATCGCTTCTCTTCCAGGATTCATATCATATTTTCCTGCCCAGGTAATTCCTGTGATTAGCAGCAGAAAAATTAATACTAATCCTATTTTAACCAATACTTTCTTTATACGAAACCCTCCTTTATTCTCACATGTCTGCGAAGGCAGTTATGTTTATTCATATTTAGCCTTTTCTTTGTATGAGCGAGTCCAGGCATATTATGTGTTGTAGCACGCAAGTATTAAAAATATTTTGCTTGGCAGATTTTTTCTTCCATCCAACAGATTGTGCAGGCAAAATCGCTTGAGATTTGCTGCCAGGGGCGTTCCCCATAAAACAAGCATGTCTGGGGCCCATGCGAGGGGACGCTTTCAATGAGGGCTTCGTCATAACTTTTCCTCAATTGAAAACTCCTTTATGTTGAGGAACCAGTAGCCTTCCCTCAATACCGCCTCGCTTCCGGACAATATAATCCTCTTCTTGAAGATCGGGCCGTCTGTGACGATGGTGTGAAACTCCCCATTCTCTCCGCAGGGGTCAATGGATTGGTCCAGATCCTTCAGATCCTCAGAAAATTCTTCATCAATCCTCCTGCCCAGCCATTCTCTGCCCATGAGGCCATCCTTGACGCTTATCACTATCACCTCAAAGCCCAAACCTGTGATCTCCTTTAAGATCTTCCTCGAATCCTGTTGCCATAGGGGCAGCAGTAGATCTAGATTTAAACTAGTACAGATCCTGTCCACCAATTTTTTGTGGGTCTGGATATGGCCGAAAACAGCTCCATCGATCTTCTCCCCATTGGCGCGAAGATCCAGAATGGTCCTCTTGAACTCCTGCTCATAGGAGGTGAATTCCCTATGAATGAGGGGAATTCCAATTGCCTCTGACTGGGCCAGAATCAGCTCTGGATTTATATCATGAGATCCGATCCGTGATATATTCCTGAAGCTGAGAAGATAATTGACCCGCCATCCCTCTTGCATCACTTTATAGCAGGATAAGCATCCATCCTTTCCTCCCGTCCAGGAGACGACTGCATTTCTCAAATTCATCTCTCTCCCTATCAAATCTGATACACAATTATGGCCTGAGAGCAATTGCCGGTCGTGAATCAATTATGGGTTGGTATTTAGGCCTGCAGCAGAATTAGGCATTATTGAATGCCGATTTGCCCAGAATGTCCTCTCTCGAGCGCGTCCGAGAGACCGCAATCGTTAATCGAGTTTTAGAAACTTCAACCTATTTTAGGATCACGACCCAATTGCCAGAAATCAGATAAAAAAGGGGCGCATGCAGAAGCAGTCAGACAGAGCTGGATCTGCAGGCGTCCAATGAGCATTCTTGATTCATTACTTGATTATTCCCTTTTGCATCAGGACAAATGGCGTTCTCTTGGAGTCATCCCAATTATCGACATCTGCATGGTATCCGTCTCTAATCCAGACCTCAATCATGTATATGCCGGCTTTTCCCGTGCTCGTTTCCCAGGACCAGACACCGTTCGTGCTCCAGTCGGTCATGGGCACCCACTGTTCATCTGTTGAAGGCCCCTTAAGGACATAGCGGTATAGAACCGTATCCATGTCCGGGTCTGTCGCCTTAGCCGTCCAGGTAATAGTGGCGCCCTTATCCTGCGGGGTTTGCTTATCAGATTTCATGCTGGTCAGAGTCGGCTTGGAGTTCGATTTCGAGCTGCCGGCAATGCCAGCACTCTCGCTGATGATATATTCTGCGCTGACATGGGCATCATGACCCCAAGGGGGAGCATGGCGTCCATCCCTGATACGCATATCGATGACATTATTGCCAATGTCTATGGCGCTGGTCTCCCAGGTCCAGGTATTGTTCTTGCTCCAAGTGTTCATGGGCATCCAGGTGTTTCCCGTCATCGGCCCGTTCAACCAGAACTGATAGTATAGCTCATCCTCTTCGGAGTCAAAGGCATCGCCTGTCCAGACAACCGGTGTGCCTGCTGTCAGCGGCCCTTCCTGATCGGGAGTCAGGCCTTTGGCCACAGGGGCCTGGTTCATGGCATCCGCCACCACTGTCGAAATGGGCTGTGTTGTTTGCGGGCTCTTTGCAAATATGAGGTCCTTAGTGGTAATGGCCTGAGCCGAACTGAAAATCAAAGCGATTAGCAGAGCAGATATCAAAAAAGCCCTGCAATGAGTTCTCTCCTTCGAATAATTCACAATTAATCCCCCTTATGCTCAATCCATAATTCATATCATTATAGTTAAATTTTTCTATTATTTCCGCTCAAGGCCATAGGTGCTGATCTGGGCAATGATGCAAAGCTTTTTCTATCAGTATTAGAGAACCTGATCTGCATTCAGAGACAATATTATGCCGAAAAAGGCTGCGAAAAAAGGAAGGCTAATAATTGATACATCTTCACCAGGGGTTCTGAAGACAATTATGATAGGCCAATAATAGAGATGCACAGATAAGCCGCAAGATGAAGGTTTGCCCATGACCTCTGATCAATGCATAAAGTCGATCATACCGTTTAACATGGCCTTGATGCTGGCCTTCATAGTTGCCCTCTGCTCAATCTCATTTAGCATCCACTTAAAAGATGAGCTGCAGATCACGGCGAGCGATATGCTGGCGATCCTGGTCGATTCTCTGGCCACACTAGCCCTTTTTTATGCCGCCAGGAGGTCTTCTGTCTATGGGAGACAGGTCCGTTTAGCTTGGACGGTTCTTGCCCTTGCCCTGGTGGCCCATACTTTGGGTGATATCGCCTGGGCTTATACTGAGATAGTGCTGGATCAGCCACCCTTCCCATCCGTGGCAGACTGGCTATTTCTGATTCATTACCCCCTATTAATCGCGGGCATTCTCCTCTTGCCTACCCAATCCCTGACCTCCAGTGAACGGCTGAAGGTCATGCTGGATGAAGGGATCGTGATCATCGCCTCCGTTATAATATTCTGGGTGGTTTTAATCGCACCCACGATCGAGTCCAGCGCAGGAGCAATCTTCCGCACACAGGCATTATCCGTGGCATATCCCGTCTTGGGTTTGATGCTTCTCTTAGCGCTGGTTGAACTCCTCCTTCGGCGGATCCGATTTCAGCAGATGGGTCCAGTGCTTCTTCTGGTAATGGGAACGATAGTGATGATCATCGCTGATCTCATCCTGGCATACCAATCATTAAACAACATATATGATTCCGGCGGCATTTGGGACGTGGGCTGGATAATGGCCTACTCGATGATCGGCCTGGCGGGAATACTGCAGGCCAGCACCTCACCCCGCGATGCACCTCCATTCCAGAAGGTTCCCTCCGAAGAGCCTGCTTATGCCCGCACCGTTGCATCCTCTGCGTCTCCTTATGCTCTTGATTCCGGCATGGTGCGGTTTCCTGGTGCTCACTACATCCCTTACATCTTCGTTGCTGGCGCATACATCATCCTTATCTGGAGCTTTGACCGTCCTCTTGCCATAAGCACGCCTCATCTATCTTATTCTGTGGGGGGGATAATAGGTCTGATAGTCATTCGCCAGATCGTCGCTCTGAAGGAGAACGAGAGATTATTCCAGACATCCAAAAGAGCAGAGGAAGAGGTACGAAGGCTTAACCAGCATCTAGAGAGCAGGGTTATGGATAGGACGGCTATGCTGAAAGCGGCAAACCGAAAGCTAGAGGAGGATATTTTAGAGCGAAAGAAGATCGAAGAGGATCTGAGAAGATCCAAGGAGGCGGCAGAAGCGGCAACCAACGCAAAATCCGAGTTTTTAGCCAATATGAGCCATGAGATCAGAACCCCTCTGAATGCCGTCATCGGCCTCACTGGAATTCTCCTGGGCACGGACCTGAATAGAGAGCAACGCGACCATATGGAGATCATCAGAAGCAGTGGAGATGCACTTTTAGCAATCATCAATGATATCCTGGACTTCTCGAAGATCGATAGCGGCAAGATGGAGCTGGAAGTCCAGCCTTTTGATGTCAAAAAGAGCATTGAGGATGCTGTTGATCTGATGGCTCCAGTTGCCCAGGAAAAGGGCCTGACCTTGGGATATGATATCGAAGAGAGCATTCCAAAGACCATTGTCAGCGATCCCACCAGGCTGCGCCAGATACTGGTCAACATATTGGGCAATGCGGTGAAGTTCACCAGCTCTGGAGAGGTCAGGATCCTGGTTTCGGGCAGAGATTTGGGGGGTAGAGAGCATGAGATCCACTTCGCTGTTATGGATACGGGCATCGGAATACCAGCAGAGAAGATGAACTGCCTCTTTCAGTCCTTCTGCCAGGTTGAGCCCTGTACCACTCGCAGGTATGGTGGCGCGGGCCTGGGCCTGGCAATAAGCAAGAGGCTCGTGGAGCTCATGGATGGCTCGATTTGGGCGGAGTCAGAGGAGGGCAAGGGATCAACATTCCATTTCACTATAAAGGCAATGGAAGCGTTATCGCCACCGCCCGGAGAGCTGGCAAAAGGGTCGAAGAGCAGCATCTCTATGGGCCCCCAGCGTCCTCTACGTATACTGGTGGCGGAGGACAACATAATCAATCAGAAGGTTATTAAAAAGATGCTCCATAAGCTCGGCTATCGCGCTGATGTAGCTGCTAATGGCCTGGAGGTCCTTGTCGCCCTGGATCGCCAGGATTACGATGTGATCCTCATGGACATTCAAATGCCAGAGATGGATGGGCTGGATGCCGCCAGAAAGATCAGAGAAACCCGGCCGACATTGCCAAAGATCATCGCTATCACCGCATTTGCCATGGAGGGTGACAAGGAGAAATGCATCGATTCGGGAATGGACGGCTACATCAGCAAGCCGGTGAACCTGGAAGAGTTGAGAGCGATCTTGAGATCTGATGTCAGTGCGATTGGCAAAAACGATGGAATTGGCAGCTGGTCGAGGGGCGGAGGGCAGAACTGACTGCTAAAACTCTATATCTTTTTGCACCTTACATATATCCTGTATCCGAAAAGACTTAGCTTGGGCCATAGTGGCACAATCCGTTTCTCCAGTAATTGGGAGATGCGCTCCTGCAGATAAGCCGGATCGACGACCGGCCTGTAGCGGCTCATAAATAAGTAGCCTTGGCAGAGCTTGAAGTCAAAACCGAGATGCTCTTCGATCTGAAAGCCGGCATTCTCCAATTGATTCTGGAATTCTGAAAAGGAGAGATACTCCGGCGGAACTATCCGTTCTCCGAATAGATATTTTCTCGCCAGGGTGTAATGGGATAGGCGGTTGAAGAAATCCACCACCAGTCCTCCGCCTGGGCGGAGAACCCGATTGAACTCCTGCAGGGCCTCTGCCATCGACTGTGGAGAGGCAAGACAGGTAAGAACGCCGCTGCTCACTACCCAGTCGAATGACTGATCAACAAAGGGAAGCGAGGTTATGCTTCCCTGAAGAAATGCTGCCCTCGGATCACCGGATGTGCGGAATCTGGCCCGACCAAGCATGTTGGCAGAGAAGTCCATGCCGATGAACCTGGGCCCATTTTCCTTTGCCATCCCCATCTCAAGGGCTGCAATTAGCAGCTCCCCATTGCCGCACCCTGCATCCAGGACCATGCCACCTGATCCGGCAAAAGAGAAGGCTGTTGCCCTCTCCTCAAACTCCCTTTGCAGGCGTAATATGAACTGGGGAGTATCATCGGGTAGATCGCGGGCCATCTTGAGATCGCAGTCGTCGCCGCATCTCCTTTGTCGCTCCCAGAAGGCCAGCTCCTCTCTCTCCAGGCATAACCTATCTTCACCATAGTTATATTTCATAAACTCAGAAGCGCTATTTGATCTGGACATCCCTTTGATCTCACAGGCAATGAACTATCGGCCTTGAATATGAGGGCTATTTATAGCTTGTCGGCCTCGTGCCGCCGGATTGGCATCACTGGTGGTAGGTGGTGAGGGAAGCATTAAAAAAATTGAAGTTCAATCCAGCCACTTGTAGCCTGGATCTTTTATTCGATTGAAGTTTCGGATGAGATCGGCAGCATCCCTGCGGTTGATGCTTGCATCCATCATCCTGGAACAGATATGTCTGATGGCAGCCTTCTGCTCCTTGATCTCATCGCTGTCCTCCGGCAGGGGATTCAGTCCAAAGCTCTCGAATAAATGCTCCTTTTCATCCAGATGAGCGGTCTTCCCCCACTTTCCGAACATCTCTGCTGCACGATCGAGAAGGTCCTGATTGAACATTTCAGGGAATGCATATCCTTCAATCTGTTTTAGGAATTCCTCTTTCTTCATTATGACCACCCTTTAAGCCATATGCTATTAGTTATTCATGATATAAGTAACTTAGATAGGAATTTAGGACTATCGCCAAATTGGATTGGATGATAGAAATTCCAATGACTGATGCTAACCTGGACGGTGCGGTTGACGATCTGGATCAGGAGGCGATGGCGAAAAAAAGGAAGATGAGGCACCCATAATCGATTGGATCCTTCATCCTTCGGACAGGCATGCCTACCAGAACTCCCTCTTCCTGCGCATGAAGAGGTAGACGAAGAATGGCACCCCCAAAAAGGCGGTCATTATTCCCACGGGCAGAATCACTGGAGCGAGAATGGTCCTGGCCAGGGTATCAGCTCCTAAGAGAAGCAGCGCCCCCACCAGAGCAGAGGCGGGAAGCAGGAACCTGTGATCCCCACCAATTGCCATCCGGGTTATATGAGGAGCGACCAGACCGATGAAGCCTATGGTGCCAGTAAAGCATATCACCGAGGCGGTTATGAACGAGACCAGCATCATGCTGATCACCCGGGTCCTCTCCACATTCACCCCCAGGCTCTTGGCGGTCTCGTCACCTGCCCCCATGGCATTTATGTCCCAGGATTTGATGATAAGATAGGGAAGGCAGATGGCTATGACCGCGGTGACTATCCAGACCTTATCCCAAGAAGAGCGGCCCAGCGAGCCCATCGACCAGAAGACCACCTCCTGAACCTGCTCTGCATGGCCGATATACTGCAGAAATGAGGTCATGGCACTGAAAAGGTATGAGATGGCAATTCCCGCCAGGATCATGGTCTCTGGTGTGACTCCTTTATATTTTGCCAGTCCATAGACCGCCCCCGCAGCGAGAAGAGTGAAAACAAAGGCATTGCCGATGATCAGCCATTCTCCGCCCATGAACCCCGCCCCCATGATTATGGCCATGGCCGCACCAAAGGAAGCAGCTGATGAGATGCCCAGGGTGAAGGGGCTGGCCAGGGGATTTTTAAGGATGCCCTGCATGACCGCTCCGGCGATGGCCAGGCCGATTCCTCCCACTATCCCCATAAGGATTCTATGCAGCCTCAGTCCCCAGACGATGGTATCTGAGAACCAGGTGGTCTGGAAATACTGGGGAAAGAACTTTGCCAGGATAGTGGAGTAGACATCCATCACGCTGATATCCGCCGATCCCCGGGTGGCAGCATAGCCCGCCAGCAATACAATGCCTAAGACAAGAGCAGCGAGAAAGAGCATCTTCCTTCCGATGAACTTCTGGTACTCCGCCCTCAGCTCCTGAGCAGCAGTCGTCCTGGGCTGAGTCTTCTGGCCCGCGCCCAGCCTCTCTTTCATTTGTGATTCGGACATCAGCCTCATGCCTCAGAATAAGAGATGAAGGCTCTATTTATAGCATCAACCCTGGATTCCGGGAGCAAACCATAGCCGTTCAGATGTGATTGGCCAAAATCATTGCCCTTGATGATCGTTGCCGGCGGAAAATCTCTATCGGGCTCATTCTTTCTGCTGGGCAGCCCCACAGCAGGGCTGATCTCATCGTGGTTTGCGCCTTCAGGGGCAGCCTTACTCTCTCCTGATTCGATCATCGATATCATCTTGCTGGTTTATACCAATATTAATAAGTCTTTTGGTAATTGTATTACTATATCACAATTGTTCTCCCAGTTCATCCGCTGAAGGCATCAAATATCACTGCAAATTATTAGTATGCTAGAAATTCTCTAAATAGCAGAAAGCTCTTTTCTATATGTGCATTCATCGATATCATCTCATCAGACTGGAATTTGAGCCGAAAATCCTTGGTCCCTGACAAGCGCATTGCATATCACATAGAAGAATTCATATAAGAAATCAGATCTAATTCGAGATTCGCGCATAGTATAAGACTAAATTTAGATCTATATGTAACAATTAATTAAAAAATTATTTGAAATTTCTTACTTTTTAATATGACATAAGCCTTATATACGTCAGAGATACGCTAAATAAAAAAGGCGATTACATGCACCATTTGAAGAGAAGGACCATACCATTTACATCCATAGTAGGGCAGGACGACATGAGATTTGCCCTGATTCTGAATGCCATCAATCCCCGCATCGGCGGCGTCCTGATCCGGGGTGACAAGGGAACTGCCAAATCCACAGCAGTAAGGTCCTTGGCAGATCTGTTGGAGACCATTCAGGTGGCATCTGACTGCCCATTCAACTGCAATCCGGAGAATCCAGAGGATATGTGCGACCTGTGCTACCAGAAGAGCCAATCAAATCAGATCACAGCAGTAGAGAAAAAGACCCCTGTAGTCGATCTGCCGCTGGGAGCAACCGAAGATCGGGTGGTAGGATCGCTGAACGTGGAACGGGCCATAAAAGAAGGAATAAAAGCGCTGGAGCCCGGCATTCTCGCAGCCGCTAATCGCGGCATCCTCTACATTGACGAGGTTAATCTTCTGGACGATCATGTGGCTGATGTGCTGCTGGATGCTGCTGCCATGGGCGTCAACATTGTGGAACGGGAGGGCGTATCCGTTGCTCATCCATCCAAATTCATCCTGGTGGGGACGATGAATCCTGAGGAGGGAGAGATCCGGCCCCAGCTTCTGGACCGATTCGGCTTACAGGTGAGCGTTGCTGGAATTGAGGACGTGGAGCAGAGAATGCAGATCGCCAAGATCGCAGAAGCTTTTGACCTTGATCCAGAGGGATTTGCCAAAGAATGGCAACAAGAACAGGTGGATATGAAACAGAAGATCTCCAGGGCTCGCCAGCTTCTCAGTCAGGTGAGCATGAGCGATGACCTCCTCCGTTTAATCGCTTCCACCTGCATCGATCTTGGAGTCAAGACGCACCGAGCGGAGATAGTCATTACCAGAACCGCCAAGACCATCGCCGCCTTCGATGGCAGGACCGAAGTCAACCAGGAGGATGTCAAGAAAGCCATGGAGCTGGCCCTGGCCCATAGGATGAGGAGCAGGCCATTTGAGCCGCCCACGCTGAACAAGGAACGTCTGGAGAAGTCCATGTCTCAGAAGCAGCATGAACACCAGCATCAGGATCAAAAGCCCGAGCAGCAGAAGAAGAATGAGCAACAACCACAGGAGCCGTCGGAACAAAAGGACACGGATCAAAAACAGGCCGCTAAGCCCCAAGAGAGGATATTCGAGATCGGCACGCCTATCGATGTGCGTGCCATAACGATGCCCCGCAAGAGGGACCGAATCGCCCGCCGCAAGACCAGCGGCAGGAGGATGAATACACTGGCTCTGCGCAACCGCGGCCGGTATCTGCGCCAGAAAATGCCCCAGGAAGGAAAAGATATTGCCATTGATGCCACCATTCGTGCCGCTGCCCCCTATCAAAGGATCAGATCCGGCCCCAACGCCATCATCGTGAAGGGCGAGGATATACGGGAGAAGGAGAGAGTGGGCAAGACCTCCGCCGTAGTCCTCTTCGTGGTAGATGCCAGCGGATCCATGGGGGCCAATCAGAGGATGGAGAGCGCCAAGGGTGCAGTTCTCTCCCTCTTAATGGACTCCTACCAGAAGAGAGACAAGATCGGCATGATAGCCTTCAAAGGAAAGGAAGCCGAGATCATACTTCCCCCCTGCACGAGCGTTGATCTGGCCCTGAGCTGCTTGCGAGAGCTTCCCACCGGGGGCAAGACACCTCTATCCGCCGGCCTCTCCCGCGGATTGCAGCTCTTGCAGGGAGAACTGAGAAAGGATGAGGAGAGCAAACTGATGATGGTTCTCATATCCGATGGCAGGGCTAATGAGGGAATGGGTGGAAAGATCAAAGACGAGCTGATGGCGATCTCAGAACGGATAAAGCACCTGGGAATCCATACCATCGTCATCGACAGTGAGGTCGTAGACAGCTCCTTCCTGGATATGCGTTTAGGCTATTGCCATCAGATCGCGGATCAGTGTCAGGGAAAGTACCATCCCCTATCCAGCTTAACCCCGGAGTCCCTGCTCAGGATTGTAGATGAAGAGCAGAAGCTTCTGTTCGATGATGCGGCCATAAATGAATATGCTGCAACATAATGCTATTATTGATATGATAATAGAAATAAAGAATTAATAAATATAATTAACATATATAATTAATATATGCGGTCAATATAATTGAGATAGATATGAGCAGTATGATCGAGATATCGGGCCTGAAGAAGGAGTACTCGAGGAAGAAGGTAGTAGATAACTTGAATCTTGAGGTCGGACAGGGAGAACTCTTCGGCTTCTTGGGGCCAAATGGAGCTGGCAAGACCACCACCATTCGCATCCTTACCACCCTCACCAAGCCCTCGTCCGGACGGATTCGGATCAACGGCATCGATGTGGCAAAGGACCCGTCCAGGGTGAAGTCGGAGTTTGGCGTGGTTCAGCAGCACTTGAGCCTGAACCGGGACCTGACCATCGGCGAGAACCTGGAGCTTCATGCCCGGCTGCACCACCTCCAATCCAGGGAACGAAAGGAGAGGATCGCGGAACTGCTCGATTATGTGGGGCTGTCCGATCACTCCGATCAGCTCATCGATAGCGTCTCTGGGGGAATGAAGAGGAGGGCCATGATAGCCCGGGCGCTCATCCACAGGCCCAAGCTCCTCTTCCTGGATGAGCCGACGGTGGGATTGGACGCTCAAACCAGACGCCGGGTCTGGGATCTCATCCGCAGGATGAACCTAGAAGGCTCGACGGTCTTCTTGACCACCCACTATATCGAAGAGGCCGAGGCCTTGTGTCAGCGGGTTGGAATTCTTCATCACGGCAGGCTCATAGCTCTGGGAAGCCCTCTGGAGCTGCGGCAAAGGCTGGGAATGATAGCGGTAGAGATGCAGGGGGAGGCGTGCGGCACAACTTACCGCTACTTTCCGGATCGATCAAGTGCCTCCCGGTTTATTCAGGATCTTCCAGGCTCTGAGAGGGTGGTCATGCGAGAGTCCAACCTGGAGGACGTGTTCATCGAGCTGACCGGTGAAAAGGTGATGGGAGACTAGCATGATCGATGCCTTCAGCATACTCTGGTCGGACCTGACAGCACTCAAGCGGCGCTGGCCTCGCTATCTTCTCACCACCCTGATGAGCCCGCTTCTCTATCTGGTGGCCTTTGGCTGGGGCCTGGGTCGCGGGATAGATATGAACGGAACCAGCTATCTTGATTTCGTGATACCGGGAATCATCGCTCTGACCGCCATGACCACCAGCTTCAATGGAGCCGGCACCAGGCTCAATGTCGATCGCCTCTATTTCAAGAGCTTTGATGAATGCCTCATGGCCCCGGTGGAACTGCCCTCCATTCTCTTGGGAAAAGCGCTGATTGGGGTGGTGAGGGGTATACTGAGTTCGGTAGCGTTCTTGCTCGTAGCCTTTCTCATCGCCAGGCATATCCATATCACTCTGCCCTTTGTATTAGGATTGCTGCTTAGCTGCCTGACCTTTGCCTTTCTTGGTGTTCTGGCTGCACTGCTGGCCCGCTCTCATGAGGATATGGCCACATTTGGCAGCCTGATTCTCATGCCGATGACCTTTCTGGGCGGAACCTTCTTCTCCGTCTCCCAGGTTCCCTTCGGGCTGAAGATGGCGCTGTACGCCCTTCCTCTCACCCACTCCAGCCTGTTTCTGAGGGCGGCTGCATTGGACCAGCCTCTTCCCTGGTCATCTTTTCTGGTTCTTTTCCTCTTCTTTCTGTTATTCTTGGGCGGAGGGATGATGGCCCTCAGGAGGATGAGCGTTTAGCAGAGCTATGGAAAGATTTATATCTACAATAGTTCAGGCAAATTATTGTGATGAGTTATGAATATTTTTAGAATAGGTAACAGTAATAGACCCCTTGAACAGTCAATATTATGGCACAGCTGCTTCACCCTGATCGCCCTTTCTCTTCTCTGCCCAGCAGCGTCTGCCGATGAGGGCGGACAGGATCTGTTGAGCGTATTCGGCAATGCCGATATGAACGACAGGATCGACGAGGCAGATGCCACCTATCTCCAGGGGGTAATCGACGGGGTGAGCAAGGCCACGAAACTTTCCGATGCCAACAATGACGGCAGAATCGATTCCCAGGACATCGAGCGGATAAATGAGATCATCAGAGGAGAGGAAACGGAGCTTACGGTCTCCGACTCCATCGGCAGGAATGTCACCGTATCCCTGCCGGTGAAATCCATAATCGCTCTGGGCACCTATAGGAATGAGGCCGCCAAGATCCTCAAGGCACAGGATATGATGGTAGGGGTATCCTCAGACATCAAAGAAG
>Ga0116171_10004293_pt1 | contig 12860 bp, 9 predicted proteins | sample AD_JPNHW2_MetaG_FD_89798 | JGI IMG/M metagenome (GOLD analysis project Ga0116171, IMG submission 89798) | Active sludge microbial communities of municipal wastewater-treating anaerobic digesters from Japan - AD_JPNHW2_MetaG | ecosystem: Engineered > Bioreactor > Anaerobic > Digestate | place...
AGGATTATAAACGATGGGTTTCTGCCTGCTGAGATGCCCGATCACGCGGTACTCCCTGCCTGGATTCGCGGCCGCCTGTCCGAAATCAGCATAGGTGCCCGAATTGGACAGCGTGCTGATCACCACGGCAATCACCACGCCAATGACGAGGATCAGGATGATGTGAACGGTCTTCATTCCTGCTCTTTCAGCGATTTCTCTTTCAGCGCCTTTTCCAGTTTCGATATCTTTCTGTCTATAACAAAAAGATAAAGAAACAACCCGGCCATGATCACAGCCAGTACCGCTACTACCACGAATATCTTTCCGTTGTCTTCCATGTTATCGTCCGGTTGATCGTTGTATTTTGTTTAGTCTGATCCTGAGGTTCATGATCCATATGCCGAGCAGGATCCAACCTGCCATGGCGGGATAAAACACCAGTCGTGTATTCAGGCTGAGATCCAGTGACAGCAAGGGAACGCCCTCCTGTCCGGGATGAATGGAGGAACCGGCTGTCCTTGGCATGATCAGCACAAAGGACATCCAGAGGATGAAGGCAAAACTGTTGTAAACAGCCGATATCTTCGCTCTTTTGTGTACATCATCCACCGAAGCCCGCAGGATCAGGTAGGCCAGGTAGATGAACAACCCCGCCAACGCTCCGTCAAGCTTCGGATCGCGCACCCAGAAGGCTCCCCAGGTATTCTTCGCCCAGATCATACCGGTCACGATACCCAACATCCCGAAACAAACAGCCGTATTGGCCGCTTCCACGGCAACAATATCCTCTTTCTCCTCAAAACCGATCAGGTACCGAAGACTGTAAATGAAGGAAAGAAAGAGCAGGACAAACATCGCGAACCACATGCCGACATGAAAAAAAACGGTGCGGATCGTCTCCCCCATCATGGTCCCGGGAACAGAAATGAAAAATCCGGCCATCACGGCATACAGCAATAAAACCAACGCTGATATTTTCCACCAAACTCCTTTGATCATCTGTTTTCAGCATTAACCCGGTGTACCGGAAATATCGTTTTCAATCAGTCTTTCCAAAGATATGGAAATAACAGGTATCCCAAGGCGACGACAGCAATATTAATGGTAACCAGCACCACGACCTGTCCGGAGACATTTGCCCGGGAAGCCTCCGTGAGTGCATTCTCCGAAATTCCCATCACTGTGATCAACAACGGAAGCACGATGGGGAAGCTGAGAATGGCCATGAGGGAAAAGTTGTTGCCGGCCCGGGAAGCGATGGCAGCCACCATGGTAAGGATCGACGAAAGACCGCAGCTTCCCAGCAGCAGGGCGGCGATGAACAATCCCGGATGGACCACCGGGTTACCCATGAACAGCAGGAACAACCCGGAAGCCAGCAGCGACAACACCAGCATCAGGATCATGTTGTACAGGATCTTTGAAAGGAAGATGGCCTGCGGACCGGCGATGGTATAATAATACAGGTGCCGGGCCGGATTTTCCTGAAAAAAACTTTTTGAGATCCCGTTCACTGCCACAAACAACAGGATCACCCAGAACAGGGAATTCCATGTAGGGGCATCAATGATCCGGTCGAAGGCCAGGTAGGTAATGAAAATGGCAGAGAGCAGGTAAAGAAGAAGTCCGTTGATGACATATTTCTTCTTCAACTCCAGCCGGAATTCTTTTCCGGTCAGTACCCTGATTTCCTTGGCGAGGGAATTCATTTCATTGATCCAGATCGATAAAAGTAATGATTTTACCAAAAAGGGGGCCCGTAAGCCCCCTTCTTTTCGAATATCACGATGCCGGAAAAAGAATCCGGACCGGTTTTAGTTGACCATCATTTTTTTGGTGATGACGTCATTTCCGGATTGTACTGTATAGAAATACACTCCGGGGGCCCAGTTGCGACAATCAATGGAAAAGCCATACTGTCCAGGGCTTACGCGTCCTTTATCCTGTGAGTAAAGAATCTGGCCGGTGGTGTTCGTGACTTTCAGACTGAGTTCGCCGGCACGATTCATGTTCACGGCCACGGAAGTATGATCTCCGGCCGGGTTCGGGTAATTCTGTAACACGCTGAAAGAAGCGCTACCCGGGATATCGTTCACTCCATTGTAAAAATATTTCACGGGATTCATGTAGATAATATCGTTATCCGTGGTGCTCTGTTGTCCTTGGTAACCCTGGCTCCCGTACTGATAGATACCTGCTACTTCATCTTCCTGGAAGATAAGATGCAACCGGGTTTCTGAAGAAGTGGGCGAGAAGGTGGGGAAAACGCATTCACTCCAGGTATAAAGGAGATCATTGGTAAGGTCGGTAATATCGCCCCATTCCTGGTTCACTACATCGTACCCTCTTCCGAACAAGTGCCGGAGAAGGAATCCGTCGACATCTTCCAGCATCGTCACTCCATCCCATACCGCATAAATATAATTGTCTTCATCAATCGTGATGGAGGGATGTCCGGTCATGGAAACAAAATAGTAAGCAATTTTTTCATTATCCACATAAAATACATTGGTATCCAGCACCCATCCGATCAGGTTGCCATCGGCAGAAAGCTGGTCCGGGTCAAGCACTTCCGGCCATGCCGGCATATCTTCGTTCCAGTAGAGCATTCCGTCCGTCTTGGGCACCCAGTATTTAGCGCCGGCTTCATCCCCGCTGGCGCGCATAAGTCCGGAAAGGATATGTGCTTTCCCTGAATTGTCAAGGGCGATGGCGCTGGCGCCGTCGGGACACCAGAAGGTGCCGGTGGTATCTCCGCCATCCCATTTATTATACGGACAGGGCCATACCGTGGTTTTTGTCCAGTTATCGCCGTTATCGGTCGATTTCATGATAAAGAGGTCCATCCAGCTGTCGCCGACCATAAAGCAAAGGGTATCGCCCTTTGGTTCGGCCCAGACATAGTCATCGGCAGGAACCGACAAGTAGTCCATGGAACTGATCTCGGGAAACACATGGGCGCTGATATCCCACGTCTGTCCGCCATCCTGCGAACGATAGTACAGAAGGCAATTTGCCATTCCCTGGTAAGTCACATAGGTTGCGCAGAGAATATGGATCGTGTTGTGGTTGGGACCATTGGTAACCACCCGCGGCCAGGAGATATCCGTCGCTCCGGCAGGTCCGGGAAGAATGGTCTGTGTCCAGGCGCCGGTACCTTTGTTTTCCCGGGTAGAGACGATCAATCCGGCCGTCATGTGATGGCTGACAAAGATCTCACCGTTGGCGCCGAAGGGTGCATAGGAAGGCCAACCCGACTTGGTTGTTTCCACCCTGGCCGATGGAGGAGTCCCCCATTGTGTACCATCAAAATAGTTATAACCGGTACCACGGTCGTTGAAATTATCGGCATGCGAAAACTGAGTAGTGGCCCCGATAGTACCGTCGCCAAAGTAATACAGCCGATTCTGATTAGAGGCATTCGATTGCATGTCGTATTTCGTGACGATGATCGATGGATCCTCCAACGTCGCTTTGCTTGAAACGACCTGGTTGACCGGCTTGGTTCCAACTGTTTCACCACCTTTGAAAGCCGTATTGTTTTTCAACGCTTTAGCAGTGAATTTACCGGCCGTGAATGTCGGTCCGGTCTGAGCCATCGTCGTTACAATAAACGCCATGGCAAACAACAAAAGGGTAAATTTTTTCATACTTCATGGATTTTAAACAAATCTACAAAATAAAAACAGGTAAATAGCAAAAAAAAAATCGCCATGATGCATAAGGTCTCCCTGCATCACGGCGATTGCCGGAAGAATGGTCATTCAGTTTATTCCCTGATAACCATTCTTCTGGTATATACAACTTCCCCTCCTGTCACGGTGTAGGAATAAACTCCCGGCGCTAATCCGGCTGCTTCAAGGGTAAAGGTATGCGTCCCCGGCGACAAAACGCCTGCCTCCAGGATACGCACTACCTGTCCCATCATGTTCGCGATCCGAATGCTGACGGGGGAAGAAGTGGTCATGTTCACTTCAAACCGGCTGACTTCAGTGAATGGATTGGGATAATTCTGAGATACCGTCATCCCGCCTCTACCTGCAGGTGAAGGAATACCCACCGGAATGATCTCCGATTTCAGAACATTTCTGTATTCAATCGTGTTGTCGTGAGCGGGGATCTCCTCATCCGCCACGGCCGACCCCGGCTGATCTGATGTCTGATAAATGAAATGCAGCGCATCGCCGGAGGTGTTTTTGGCCATACACGGGTATACAAACTCCCGGTATATATAGATGATGGATCCATTCAAGTCCACCGGTTCACCCCATGACTGACCCTGATCCTTGGAACCTCGAAGGTACAGGTGACGGTAATTGTATTCATCGCCGGAGACATAACCGACCGTCAGTCCACACCACATCACATAAAGGTGGTTGTTTTCGTCGATAGTGATCTGCGGGTAACTGGTCAGACCGATACCGTACGACGGAGTAGCCACCACGGTATCTCCCGCCTCGTTGGAGTAAACATATCCGAGGAGCTGTCCATGGCTCTCGAGAGTATCGGGATCCAGGCTGTCGTTCAACATGGGCATGTTCGAGTTCCAGTAAACCAGTCCGTCGACATACGGGTAATACTTTTGCCCGTCTTCCTCGCCCTTGGCAAACATCCTTCCGAAAGCCACATGGAACACACCGTTTTTATCCATTTCCACCGCAAGCGATCCATCGCTGCATGCAAACTTCTCGGTGACGGTATTCGGCGGAACGAGGGTCATGCTGTTGGAAAGGATCGGGATCTTGTTCCAGTTATCCCCGTTATCGTATGAGACCATTATAAAGGTATCGGTCCAGTTCCCTCCGATAACGAAATAGACGGTATCGCCATGCGGTGTCCCCCAGGAATATTCATCACCGTTGATGCCGTAATATTCTGACGCGGTGATCTGCGGGAACATCTCACCTGCCTTATCCCAGGTCTCTCCTCCGTCGAAAGAACGATAATACACCAGCGCTCCGTCCATGCCCTGATACAACTGTCCGCCGGTTTCCGTAGTCCCTGTAACAGCCAGCAGATGAACCGTGAGGTTATCGGTCCCGGCAGTGATCATCTGCGGCCATTCGATACCCGAGGAGCCGGCCGGACCTGCTATCTCGCTAAATGTCCATGCTCCGGTTCCTTTCTGGGAACGCGTCATTTTGACCAGGGAGCTGGTAGCGTTGCGGTGTGCGACGATCATTTCACCCGAAGCTCCCCGGGGAGCATAACAGGGCCAACCCGTGCGAACCGTTTCCAGCCGTTGCAACGGAACGGCGTCCCAGGATGCTCCGTCAAAATAATTATACCCTGTTCCCCGGTCATTATAAGCGGGCTCCTGTTGCCCCATGATCCAGGCAGCTCCCATTTTTCCGTCGGGATAATAGTACAAGCGTTCCTGAATCGATCGATTGGTCTGTCGATCGTATTTCGTCGCTCCGATGGTGGCTTCCAGGGTGGCATCACTATGCACCGTAAAATCGGGACGGGCCAGCGGCATTACCGGTTCATCCCCGGGGTTAGGGACAGACGCTGCTACCTTTTGAAGCCGCGATGGAACCGGAGAAAGAACCTGTGTGAACGCCGGCAATCCTGCCAGCATGATCAGCATGAGTACAAATTCTTTTTTCATAGCGAAATAATTTTTCCATAAAAGTATGCCCGTGAAAAGAGCCGTGAAAATCAAATCGCTATAATGGAATCAGCTGTGGATCAAATGCATCCAAAACCTGATCAACCTGTTTGTCCGGAATTTTTGCCCGTTGACCGGATAAAAATAAAAAACCCCCCGGGGATGCCGGAGGGTTTTTTATCAGAAAGATGCGTGATTACTTCACGATCATCTTATGAGTATTGGTTTCATTGCCTACCGTTACGGTATAGAAATAGATACCGGCGGGGAGGTTTGAACAATCAAGGGTAAGATAAGTGTTACCGGCTTTGGTCAGTCCATTGTTGACTTCCATCACTTTCTGTCCGGTCAGGGTGGTTACTGCCAGGGAGAGAGTAGCGGGTTTTGCAAGAACGACTTTCACGGTTGTTGTTCCGTTAACTGGGTTCGGCATGTTCTGTTCAACAGCGAAATTCGGCTGAGCTTTGATCTCATTCACACCAACAAAAGTGGGGGTGGTGATATATTTCAGATCATTGGTGGTTACAGAACTCTGTCCCTGGTATCCGGAGTTGGTGCTTTTCAGATATACACCGGCATAATCATCAGCCTGGAATACAACATGAACTTTATCGGAAGTAGTGGTCGGTGAAGAAACCGGGTACACACATTCTGACCAGGTGTAAAGCAGGTCGGAAGTCAGGTCGGTAAATTCAGGAGCCCATGCTTGCGCAGTAGCATCATAAGCTCTTCTGAAAAGGTGACGAAGCATCAAGCCATCGGGATCGAGGAGGGTGGTAACACTGCTCCACATAGCATAAACGTTACCTTCATCATCAATAGTCATAGTCGGGAATGAACTCATGGAGTTATAATAGTAACCCAGCTGGGTGGTTTCACTGTACCATACCATGGTATCAGGGCACCATCCGATGAGGTTGCCACCGGCATTCAGTTCGGCAGTATCGAGTACTTCCGGCCAGGTCGGCATATCTTCGTTCCAGTACAGCAGACCATCGGTGTAGGGATACCAGTAGGTAGCACCGCCGATATCGCCTTTGCTACGCTGAAGTCCGGTTAAAACGTGAACTTTACCTGCTTTATCCATAGCAGCGCTTACATAACCATCTGAGCAATAGTAGATTCCGGTGGAGTCAGCTCCGGTCCATAAGTTGTAAGGACAGGGCCAAATTTTGGTCTGGGTCCAGGTAGCGCCATTGTCGGTTGATTTCATGATAGCGAAGTCACGCATGGCATCACCATAAACGAAAGCAATCGTGTCACCCTGAGGGTTAGCCCATTCGTAACCGTCAGCGGGGAGTGAAAGATATTCAGAGGAGGTCATGCCCGGAAGCTGTTGCCAGCCTTCCCAGGTTGTACCACCATCGAGTGAACGGTTATAGAGAAGAGCGCCGTCCATTCCATTATATAACGCACCACCGTTGGCTGTCGGAGCGGTCAGGGCAATAACATGGATGTTATTGTGATCGGTTCCGTTGGTGATCATTCTCGGCCACAGCATACCTGTTGTGGTAATTCCGGGAAGATTGGATTCGGTCCATGAACCGGAGTTTTTGGTGTCGCGTTTGGTCATGAACAGGGGATTAGTTCCACCGATGTGTTCAAGAACAACTTCACCATTGGGGCCCAGTGGCTGATAGTTTGGCCAACCGGTCTTCTTTGTTTCAATACGGGCGGTGGGAGCTGCACTCCAGGTTGATCCGTTAAAGAAAGCATAACCTGTTCCTCTATCTGACCAGGATGCTTCGCTGTTACCAATCATCGAACCGACTCCGATAGTTCCGTCGGGATAAACATAAATATGTCTCGGCGTATTGCAGTTACTTTGCTGGTCGTATTTCGCCGACATCAAAGTAGGATCTTCCATCGTGGCCCTGTTGGACACGATGACGTTGGGGTTTGCCAGCCCAACCACAGTACCATCATCATGATACGTCGGGCGTTCCACTTTAAAATCTTTTTGCGCCTTGCTGATAATGGGTTTGGTCTGTGCCATGGAACCCATACAAAGAACCAACGCAAAAAGGAAAAGTAAGCTTCTTTTCATGGTTTTCTTTTTTTGTTGAATAATAAATAATAAATAATTGAATTTTCAATAGTAGGACAAAAATACAAAAATCTTACTACAAAAATAAAAAAAAACAGGCCCCCTGACCGGAAGCCTGTTTTTTTCAACATCATAATTTATTATTCAACAATCATTTTGGTAGTATTTTTTTGCCCGTTAATAATCACGGAACAGAAATAAATTCCTGCTTTCAGGTTGGAAGCATCGAGGGTAAACTGATGCGATCCGGCGTTCACGCGGCCCAGGTCGCGCGTCAGAACAACCTGTCCGAGAGTATTCGTTACTTCTGCCTTCACATTACCTGCTTTACTCAGGCTCAGCGACAGATTAGCTGTTTCTTTCACCGGGTTGGGGAACACGTTGACAAAAACAGAAGATTGTTCTTTGTTGCTGATTCCGGTAGGAAGTTCGGGATTGCCGGTAGGAATGGTATAATCATCCGGTGCAGTGTACGAGAAATCGGAGATATACTTAAAGATAACGCTTCCTTCAATGGAGGACGGATCGGAAAGGAACTCGGTCACGATCGGGATGATGCATTTGTTGCCATTGGTGAACACATAGTGCGAAGTGCATTCAAACCAGGCCTGCTGGTAAACATCCGAAAGGTAAGATACATTGTCGGCCTCATCGCCTCCGGTTGACTTATTATCCGTTATTTTATTGGTAACAAGATCAAATCCGCGGGCAAACACATCCGGGTTGGAGTTTTCGGTAATCCCATCAATCTGGGTGTCGTTCCAGGTAACAAATACTTTGTCACCGGCTTCATTAACGGCCATATTGACACGGTTGTACTCTTCGATCTGGTCACCGTAGCTTGCATACAGCGTCTGGGCAATCCCCATCCGGGCACCCTGCCAGGAAACACCACCATCGGTGGAATAAATATCGTACACGCCCATCACACTGTCGCCGGGAGCACCATAAACGATGGAATAATCATCCTCCCCGGGAAGACTTACGACAACGCCAATATGGGGATTTCCCCATTTATCAACGACAATATCGCAATCGAATGAAGTGGTATAAGCAATTTCGTACCGTCCCGGATAAGGTTCGGTAAAGAGTTGCTGAATCCGGTAATCGCTGTATAATCCGTCGACAATACCCGGAACTCCGGAAGGTCCGTCAAGCTGGATCGCGATTGGATCGCTCCAGGTAAGACCGGCATCAGTGGATTTAAGAACAATGGGATAATAGTTAGCTGCCGTTCCGATCTGCTCTGCTTCTCCGTTGTTGGAGATCACCACCATCCAGATGGTCTGTCCATCGGGAGAAGCGGCAATACGATGATCCAGCGGACGCTGGCTATCCGTTGTCGGGCAACTGACTGAAGAATTCAATTCATAATCGAAATCATTGGTAGTGGAATTCCACACGCCGCGGTCAAGAAGCAGATCCCCTTTATAACCGACAAAGGTTGATCCGTTCCATTCCTGATCGATATCACCGGCCAGGACCACCCCGGGCTGGGTGATGGTAAAAGCTTCCGGAATATAGGTATAAGCAGGTCCGGGAGTATACCAATACATATGTTTGGTGGAATCGGCCTGATTGACCAGATTCGTACGTCCGTAACTGTATCCGCCCCAGTTAGCATCGTTGGAAAGATTGGGGGTAAAATAGGTAAAATAGGCATTGTCGAGACTCGTGTTACCATAGGGGGAATAGATACCGCCCTGGGGATAACGGGCTGCATCCAGATAATAGGATCCGCCTGTGTTCAGCGTGGCAGCATAGATCTGCCAGTCGTTTTTCCAATCGGTGGCTTCCAGACCCATGTTACCTGCGTAGTCGATGCCCAGGTAACCCGATAAACTCGGGGGAGTCGAACCGGGACCCATCCTGTGAACATTAGCAACCACTTTCAGGGTATCATCGGCCCAAACCATCGTCTTCTGGCCGCCACCATACCCGTATCCATAACCATTTGCCGATTTCCCGATCGAGATGACATTGGCAATACCCGGAGCATCCGTATTATGGTTCCCCGAAGGACGAGGCATCACGGATGCAGCAGATTCAGACTGGACAGGTTCAATGCCCACCGTTTGATGTACCTTGTATTTTGTGGATCGCAACCCGGTTTTCAGGTTGACATTTTGTGCTACGATAGCACCACCCAGCATCAATGCCAGGCACACTAGTAACAGTTTTTTCATAATGTACTGATTTTGTTTAACTTGTAATAGTAAGATAATGGTTAACAAGTAGGAATTTACCCTCCAAGTGATAACAAAAGTAAAAGGATTTCTGATACTTCCCGAATTTTTTTCAGACTATTTCATAAAAATCCGTTCCCAAAGTAATCATATCTTTGCAAAAGATTGGACATCCTCCCGCCATGAAAAAGATTGATCTCTTCGTACTCAAATCCTACCTGGGTCCTTTGGTAATGACCTTTTTCATTGCGCTGTTCATCCTGTTGATGCAGTTTGTATGGAAATACATCGACGATCTGGTGGGGAAAGGGCTGGGCGTAGATGTCATTGCCCGGTTATTGTTCTATGCCTCCACCACGTTTGTCCCCATGGCTCTTCCGCTGGCCATTTTACTTTCATCCCTCATGACCTTCGGAAACCTGGGTGAGCACTATGAGCTGGTGTCGATGAAGTCGGCGGGTATCTCTCTTCGCCGGATCATGGCCCCGCTGGTGGTCGTATCCGTTCTGATAAGCGGGATCGCTTTCTATTTCGCCAATAACGTCCTGCCATACGCCAATCTGAAATTTCTTTCCCTTTTGTATGATGTCAAGGAGAAAAAGCTGGCCTTCAACCTCCGCGAAGGGGTGTTTTATGACGGGATTGACGGATTTACCATCCGGGTCGGAAAAAAGGAAGCCGATGGAAGCACCATCCGCGACGTGATGATTTACGATCACCGGGAGCGGAAAGGGAACACCTCGTGTACCATGGCTGAGTGGGGAAAGATGGAACTTACTCCCGACAAGAGATTCCTGATTTTCCGCCTGTATAACGGGACCAATTACGAAGAGCGAACCGACGTCAAGAACAGCGAGCGTAAAAGACCTTTCCAGCGAACCCGTTTCAGTGAGCAGTTCCAGACGTTCGACCTTTCAGCCTTACAGCTTACCCGCACCGACGAAAACCTGTTCAAGAAAAATTTCGAGATGCAGAACATGAGCCAACTCAGGGTATCCATCGATTCCTTAAGGAAAGACCTGCTCACGGAGAAAATTACCGCTGCCGGATCCATCACGAAAAGATTTCCATCGTTAAAAGAAAAAGTCAGCGCCCCGGTCAAGCCTGCCATCAAACCGGCAAAGCCTTTTAACAACAGCCTGTTGTTGAATTTCAAACAGGCAGATTGGGCGTCCATCCTGGCCGTTGCCGGACACAGCGCCTCCAATGCCCGCGAATCGGCTGTCTTCAATTCAACCGTTCTGAAATCGAAAGAGAAGATCCTCCACAAACACGAGATCGTCCTGCATAAAAAAATCACCTTTTCCATAGCCTGTTTCCTGTTGTTCTTTATCGGAGCTCCTCTCGGGGCCATCATCCGGAAAGGAGGGCTGGGGATGCCTGCGGTGGTAGCGTCGCTGTTTTTCATTCTTTACTACCTTATTTCTTTCATCGGAGAAAAATATTCTGTCGTCGGAGCGGTTCCGGCCTGGCAAGGGATGTGGATCTCTTCCGCGGTCCTGTTGCCGATGGGTATCTTCCTGGTGTACAAAGCCAATGTGGATGCTTCCTTGTTCGACATTGACGCCTGGATCCGCCTGTTTCAGAAAATATTCAAAATCAATACACAACCCCGGTCATGAATGTCCTGCTGATTTGTAATAAATCTCCCTGGCCACTCAAGGAGGGAGGCCCTATCGCCATGAATATGGTCATTGAGGGATTGCACCGTGCCGGTCATCAAGTTCGCGTGCTGGCCGTGAATTCCTATAAATACCATGTCGATCCCGCGCAGATCCCCGGCGAATTCAGGGAGAAGTGCGGTATCGAGCTGGTGGATGTGGATCTTCGTGTCAAGCCGGTTTCCGCTTTTCTGAACCTGTTCACGGGGAAGTCATACCACGTGCAGCGTTTCGAATCAGCCTCTTTCCGGAAAGCGCTGATCCGCATCCTAAAAACCGGATCCTTCGATATCGTGCAGTTGGAAACACTGTTTGTCTGCCCCTATATCCCCGTGATCCGTAAGTATTCAACGGCCAAAATCATCCTGAGAGCGCACAATATCGAACACCTGATCTGGGAAAGGCTCGCAGACGAAACCGGGAATCGCTTAAAAAGATGGTATATCCGGCATCTGGCTTCCACCCTGAAGGAGTATGAGCACACGATCATCCGTCAGGTCGATGGCATCGCCGCCATCACGATGAAAGATGCGGACTATTTTACCAATGTACTGAATTCCGCAGGCGTAAGCCAGACAGCCATCCCGGTGATCGATATCCCTTTCGGGCTGGATATCGGCATCTATTCACTCCCTGCCGGAAAAACCAACCCGGTCAGCCTCTTTTCCATCGGTTCCATGAACTGGATGCCCAATGAAGAAGGGGTGAAATGGTTTCTCGAAAATGTCTGGCCGGGAATCCGTGAGCAATACCCTTCGCTGACTTATTACCTGGCGGGCCGGTCCATGCCTGACTGGATGCGTCAATTAAAGATTTCCGGCGTGGAAGTTTTAGGCGAAGTGGAAGATGCTCATGAATTCATCCGGGACCACTCGGTCATGATCGTTCCTCTCTTTTCCGGCAGCGGTATCCGCATCAAGATCATTGAAGGGATGGCTCTCGGCAAGACCATCATCTCCACCTCGCTGGGAGCGGAAGGCATCAGTTACATCAACGGTGAAAACATCCTGATCGCCAACACCCCCTGTGAGTTTTTCGACATGATCTCTCTGTGCTGTGAAGACCCGGGCCGCCGTCAGATGATCGGCCGGAATGCACGTGAACTCATCGAGAGAGAATACGACCGCGATGCCATCACGCACCGCCTGATCAGTTTTTATCAACACCTCACAGAGTAAAGGGTATTTTCTTACTTTTGTCAATCTGAAGCCCTTCGCATGAGAATCTTTTTTTTACTACCGCGCGTTCCCTATCCGACTGAGAAAGGAGATAAATTACGTGCCTTCCATCAGATCAAACAACTTTCGGGAGATCATGAAATCATTATCTGCGCCATCAACCATGGAACGCTTCACCAGGATGCCATCCCGGTA
>Ga0116171_10004296_pt1 | contig 12858 bp, 6 predicted proteins | sample AD_JPNHW2_MetaG_FD_89798 | JGI IMG/M metagenome (GOLD analysis project Ga0116171, IMG submission 89798) | Active sludge microbial communities of municipal wastewater-treating anaerobic digesters from Japan - AD_JPNHW2_MetaG | ecosystem: Engineered > Bioreactor > Anaerobic > Digestate | place...
CATCTTCACGGCACCGCCCTTGCCGCCCATGGACCCGAAGGTGAAGGCAAACCGCTCACCGGTCCGGTTGAAGTGCAGCCCTTTGAGATAATACAGGAGGTCCCCGATGCTCGGGTACGGCATGTCGTTGATGGTCGGGACACCGACGATGATCGCCTTTGAGTCAAGGATGTGCTTGACGATCTCGGAGCGCTCGTCCTCGTGGAGGTTGAAAACCTTCACATCGCACCCTCCCGCGATGACACCTTCCGCAAGCCCGTGGGCGAGCATCTTTGTGGAACCGTGCATGGTGTCGTAGATGATCGTCACCTTGTTCTTCATGGCTGTGCCGGATGCCCAGCCCACGTATGCTCCGAGCACTTTGCCGGGATCGGTCCAGATCTGGCCGTGCGACGGGGCTATCATCTTCACCTTCTCGATCAGGCCAAGGCCGGTGAGTTCTTCGGCTTTTTTGAGGAAGAGCGGGGTTAAGGGAACGATCAGGTTGGCATAAAATTTCTGCGTTGCGTCCATCAGGACATGCTCAGGGATATCGGTATCCAGCCGTTTCGCGCAGCAGAGGTGCTGGCCGAAGGCATCGTTCGGGAAGAGGATGCCCTTCTCCGCGTACAGCGTGAACATCGAGTCCGGCCAGTGGAGGAGCGGGGCCTGGACAAACGCGAGCGTCTTGCCGCCGAGATCGAGGGTTTCGCCGGTTTTTATGTGGTGGAAGGCGGTACCATCAAGCGCCGGGAAGTGCCGGAGGAGTCCCTTCTCGGCAATTTCCGTACAGTAGACCGGTGCCTTCGGGAATTTTTTATGGATCTCGACGAGCGCCCCGGAGTGATCTTTCTCCACGTGGTTCTGGACGATGATATCGATCTGCTCCTTCTTACCTTCCTTTGCAAACGCATCCGCGATACGGGCCCACATCTGGGCCGAGTGGCCCGGGTACACGTTGTCGATGAGCGCGGTCTTTTTGCCAAAGACAAGGTAGCAGTTGTAGGACGTTCCGTCAAGGGTGTACCCGTGGTAGGTCCGCAGGTCCCAATCCAGCGACCCGACCCAGTACACGCCATCCGTGATTTTATAGGATTCGGCTTTCATGGTTCTCACTTTGTTCGTAATGATACGAATGTTCTATTGTTTACGAACAGATTATATATGAAGGTTGCGAATCTTGTTGCAGGATATGAGAACACAGCAGCTGAGCGGGAAACAATCACCCGCCTCCCTTCCGGATGATCCGTCTGCCATCGGGCTCTTCTCCACCCCTTCCGGTATCCGGACGGTCCGGTCCCCGGTCCGCGTGAAGATCCTCTCGGTGCTCAGCACCCGCGATCTCACGTTCGAAGAGATCGTCCGGCTCTCCGGCCGGGCCAAGTCCACCGTCTCGGTCCACCTCAGGGGACTGGAGCAGGACGGGATTATCGGCTCAAGGACCGATCCGGAGGACGAGCGGAAGAAGATCTTCTTTCTCCGGTCGCATCCACTGGGAAACCTCACGGGCGGTTTTGCCGGCGATGACGGGTCGGACCGGGCAGGGCAGCTGATTACCGGCAATGATCCGTTCGGTTTTTACCGGTACATGTTCCGCACGATCCGGGTCTCGCTCCTTGCCGAGGGGATCAATATCGACCCGGTGCTCCGCGAAAGCGGGAACCGGGTTGGCCGCACGATAGCAGCGAATCTTGCCGACCGGGATCTCCGGGTGCTGCTGGACAACCTCGGCATCTTCTGGCAGAAACATAACCTCGGGACGCTGGAAGTCGAGTCGCTTGCACCGCTGACCCTGCGGGCGTACGACTGTTTTGAGTGCGGGAACCTGCCGCAGCTCGGCCGCCCTGCCTGTGCGTTTGATTCCGGGATCCTTGACGCGGTGTTTTCAGACCACTTTAAAAAACCCCAGCAGGTCGATGAAACGGCCTGTTTTGCGATGGGCGACGATCACTGCCGGTTCGTGATCACACCCCGGTAAGGTCCCGGTTTTTTTTGCAGTTCCCTGTTTTTGCCGCTTACGCTACCGGTTCATTTCTCACTCTGCCATCCGGATCCTGCTTGCGGTATCCGTGCCCATGTCGATGACTAGGGTGTTCGCAAACCCGCCCGGTATCCAGGACCTGCAGGATCTTTTCTTGGGTTGGCTGTATGTACATAGCAGGAAGAGTACCCCGTGTGAAATACAGAATTCAGTTTCCCGCAGCCGGGGAAATCTGCCGGTTACTCCCGGTATGAATAGTGTTAAATACACACATTGGGAAGCATGAAAGCATGCCACTCATGACATGGAATGATGAACTGAGTGTCAAGGTCAAAGAGATTGACGACCAGCACAGGAAACTTATCGGGCTTATCAACAACCTTCACGAAGCCATGAAAAACGGACAGGGGAAACTGGTGCTGGAACCGACACTCCAGGAACTCGCATCGTATACGGTCTACCACTTCCAGACCGAAGAGAAGTACATGCAGAAGTTCAACTATCCCGGGTACCGTGCCCATAAGATAAAACACGATGCATTTGTCAAAAAGGTCACCGATTTCCAGAAAGATTACCATGCCGGCCGCCTCGGCCTTTCCCTTGATCTCATGAATTTCCTCAAGGAATGGGTTACAACGCACATCGGGGAAACCGACCAGCAGTATTCCGGGACGTTCGTAACAGCCGGGCTCAGGTAAGGCAATGGAACAAAAAAGAAGAACGGGATTTTCCGCATTTTTGAAATCCGATCCTTTTCTTACCGGAGCAGCCGCTCTACTCATCCTGGTGGCCCTTTCCCTGATCAGTGCACAGAACTACCTCCTCTTCCACGGCATAACCGAGATCGTCACGATCGCGATCGCGTTTTCTATCTTCATCCTCGTCTGGAACAACCGCGGGATAATCACCGACACGTTCTTCCTCATTATCGGCATATCCTTCCTCTTTACCGGAAGCATCGACCTTCTCCATACCCTTGCCTACAAGGGCATGGGTGTCTTTCCGGGAAGCACTGCCGATCTCCCCACCCAGCTCTGGATTGCGGCACGGTATTTCAGAGCATCGCATTCCTTGTCGCAACGCTCTTAATCGGAAAGACGATCACCAGGGACCGGCGATACGACATAGCGATCATCATCGCGGCATGCACGGCCGCATGCGGGCTCCTGCTCGCAAGCATCTTCATCTGGCAGGACTTCCCCGCCTGCTTCATCGAAGGGACCGGCCTTACCCTGTTTAAGATCGTGAGCGAATATATCATCTCGCTCGTCCTTGCCGCGACCGTTGTCGTCCTGTATACCCGGCGGCGTTCCTTTGATCCGGAGGTCTGGCGGTTCCTGGTCGCGGCGCAGGTCTTCCTCGTGCTTGGCGAGCTGGCATTTACCACCTACGCAAGTGTGTACGGGGTTACCAACATGCTCGGCCATCTTTTCAAGCTCGTCTCGTTCTACCTCTTCTACCGTGCGATCATCGTTGTCGGTATTACCCGCCCGTACGATCTCCTCTTCCGTGACCTTGTCGAGAACATCAACGATGTCATCTTCACCATGGATACCCATGGGAGGATCGTTTATGTCAGCCCGGTAATCAGCCGGTTGTTCGGTTATGCTCCCGATACGATCAGGGGGCAGGATTTCATCCGGTTCATCCATTCGGATGATTGCTCCCGGTACGCTGAATGGTTTAAAAAAAACAGGGACTGGGAACGTAGCGAGAACGAGTTCAGGATCTCTACGCAGGATGGCAGGGAACAGTATGTCCTGATCTCGGTCTGTCCGGTAGTTCAGGTCGGCAGGACGGGAATGTTTACGTGCACGCTGGCTGACATCACCGAACGCAGGCAGGCTGAAGATGAACTTCCCAGGAAAAACGAAGATCTCCAGAGGGCGTATGAAAAGATTACTGCGACAGATGAAGAGCTGCGGAAAAATTTAGAAGATCTCAGGGAACGGGACAACGTGATCCGGGAGAGCGAAGAAAAGTACCGTTCTCTTGTTGAGCACAGTCCGTATGCTGTGCTTCTCACCCGCCCGGGAGGAGATATTCTCTCGGCAAATGCTGCCGCTTGCAGGCTTCTTGGACGGACGGAAGATGAAATCAAAAAAATAGGAAGACCCGGCGTAGTTGATACCAATGATCCCCGTGTAGCTGCTGCAGTAGCAGAGCGGGAAAGGGTTGGTACTGCAATAGCCAGAGAGATGACCTTCATCCGCAGGGATGGTTCACGGTTCGAAGGGGAAGTATCGTCTGCCATTTTTCTCGATCGGAACGGGCAGCCGATGTCCAGCATGATCTTTTCCGACATCAGCGAACGTAAGAGGACGCAGGAGGCACTGAAGGAGAGCGAGGAACTGCTGCGGGCTACCTTGGACAATATGGACGAAGGGGTGCAGATCATCGGGTTTGACTGGCGCTACAGGTACCTGAACGATGCCGTGGTCCGGCAAAGTTCCCTGACCCGGGAGGATCTTACCGGTAGGACGATGATGGAAGTGTATCCCGGCATCGAAAAAACCGGGATGTTCGCCCGGCTCAGGGATTGCATGGAAAACCGTGTCCGAAGCCGGATGGATAATGAATTCACATATCCAAACGGATCCCGTGGCTGGTTCAGTCTCAGTATACAGCCCCATTCGGAGGGCGTCTTTATTTTATCCGAGGATATCACCGGGCAGAAGCAGGTGGATGAGGCACTGCAGGAAAGCGAGGCGCGGTACCGGAGCCTTATTGAAACTACCGGAACCGGCTATGTGATCCTTGATAAAGACGGGCGGGTGCTGACGGCCAACCGGGAATATGTCCGGCTCACCGGCCGGTCAACGCTTGCGGATATTGAAGGAAGACCGGTGACCAGCTGGACCGCGTCCTATGATCTCGAAAGGAATGCACGGGAAGTTGAACAATGCCTGGAAAAGGGCATGGTCAGGGGCCTTGAGATAGATTACCAGAAACCGGATGGCGCCATCCAGCCGGTAGAGATCAATGCCTCGGTCGTCGATTCCGGTTCTGGACAGATCATTCTCACGCTGGTCAGGGATATCACCGACCGCAAGCGGGCGGAAACGATACTTGCCCACGTGAACCGTGCGCTGCGGATGTTCAGCAACTCCAACCACGCGCTGGTTCACATCACGGACGAAACAACGTTGATGAACGAGATCTGCCGGATTGTCGTTGAAGTGGGCGGTTATCGCCTGGCGTGGATCGGGTTTGCGGAACAGGACGAGGCAAAGACCGTTCGCCCGGTGGCCCATGCCGGTTTTGAGTCGGGATACATCGAGTCTGCCAACGTTACCTGGGCGGATTCCGAACGCGGTCGCGGCCCGGGCGGTTCCGCGATCCGTACGGGGCAGCCGTGCATTGCCCGCAACATTTTCGTGGACCCGGCTTTCGCTCCCTGGCGCGAGGCAGCCATTGAGCGCGGCTATAAATCCAACATTGCCTTGCCGCTCATCAGTGAAGGCCAGACTTTTGGAGAGCTGGCAATCTATTCCGTTGATACGGATGCATTCGATACAAAAGAAGTTAATATCCTCAAAGAGCTGGCCGACGACCTGGCCTTTGGTATCACCGCGCTGCGTATGAGGGTCAGGCGCAAGCGGGCGGAGGAGGCACTGCAGGAGAGCGAGGCACGGCTGCGATCTATCTTACAGGCTTCGCCGGTTATGCAGTTCTCGATCGATATTAACCACCATGTCATATCCTGGAACAAGGCAATTGAGACCTACAGTGGAATACAGGCTGAAGATATTATAGGTACTGACGGGCAGTGGCAGGCATTTTACCAGGAGAAACGGCCGGTTCTTGCGGATATCCTCCTGGATCAGAACATTCATCTGCTGCCGGACGGGTACCCGGAAAAATTCAGCAGGTCCCGGTTTGTCGACGAGGGCTATGAAGCGACGGATTTCTTCCCGTATATGGGCGGTTCCGGAAAATGGCTGCATGGCACCGCTGTCCCGATCCGGGATGCGAAAGGGGCGGTGACAGGGGCAATCGAAACACTTGAAGATATTACGGAGCGGAAAAACGCGGAAGACGCCCTCAGGGAGAGCGAGAAGTTCCTCAACAGTGTATTCGAGAATATCCCGGATATGATCTTTGTGAAGGATGCACGGGATCTCCGGTTCGTGCGGTTCAATAAGGCCGGAGAAGAGCTGCTCGGGTTTTCCCGGGAAGAACTGTACGGGAAAAACGATCACGACTTCTTCCCCAAAAACGAAGCTGACTTTTTTACCAGAAAGGACCGGGAGGTTCTCAAAAACCGGCAGCTCGTTGATATTCCCGAAGAGAAGATCCAGACCCGGCTGAAGGGCAGGCGGATCCTTCACACCAAGAAGATCCCGATCATTGATGAGAGCGGAAAACCCGGCTATCTTATGGGGATCTCGGAGGATATCACCGAGCGCAGGCGGATGGAGAATGCGCTCCAGCTCGCCCGCAGCAAGATAAGCCTGCTGAATACGGTCACGTTCCAGGATATCCAGAGTGCTGCATTCTCCATCGCGGCCTACCAGGAGATCCTCAGGACGTATATTACGGATGAAAAAGCAAAAGAGTTCCTGGAAAAGCAGCGGGCCCTGAACCAGAAGATTGTCAGTTCGCTGGATTTTGCAAAGAATTACCAGGACATGGGGGTCAAACCCCCGCGATGGCAGAACATCGTCCAGGTCTTCCTGCTTGCCATCTCGCACCTGGATTTCCTGCACATTGCCCGTAATTTACAGGTGGAAAATCTTGAAGTGTATGCCGATCCCCTGCTGGAAATGGTATTCTTCCACCTGATGCAGAACGTGCTCAGGTACGGCGGGCATGCAACCGGAGTTACCCTGCGGTACGAAGAAATACCTGACGGGCTCGTGCTTTTTATCGAAGACAACGGGGCGGGTATTCCTGTTGAGGAGAAACCCTTGATCTTTGACCGGGAGCACGGGAAAAACACCGGTCTCGGGCTGTTCTTTGTCAGGGAAGCGCTGTCCATTACGGACATGATCATCAAGGAGACCGGGGTGCCGGGGAAGGGTGCCCGGTTTGAGATCTTGGTGCCAAAGGACGGTTACCGGTTCATTCCGGAAAAAACATAATTATTCCCGATAGGAATATCCGGCTGTCCGATCGTGCCTCTGGGTTATTCCATCGTCTGTCTGAGTCCGGTAATATCTGTTGCCAGTCCCTCCCATATAATCCGGCCGTCAGCACCCTTCCGCGGACGGGACCGTGCATGGAGCAGGCGCAGATCTCCGCAACCGGTACGGTACCGCAGTTCCATGGAAAAGTCGGTCATGTCCCGGGCACTGACAGCCTCGGCCTCCCGGAGGACCTGAAGCTGATCCGGTTCTATCTGGTTGTGAAGAACCGACGCATCCCGCAGGACATCTTCAATGGTAGTACCAGGATGCAGCCGTTCGACACCCCTGCTGATAAACAGAAATGCCGGTTTCCCTTCCGGTGTATGCGTGTACTGGTAGACATAACTGTCCGGCAGGTTGTCCGTGACAAAATGAAGGCGTTCCTCGCTCCTGCGGAGCGCCCGCTCGGCCCTCCTCCGTTCCGTGATATCCTGGATCACACCGGTAACTTTCAGGATCCTGCCATCGGTATCCCGGATTACTTCAGCGAGTGACATGATGATCCGCTGGGGAGAACCGTCGGCAGGATTGATGGCAAATTCCAGATCGTAGGGAAGATTGCGCTCAAGGAGATCAACAAGAGCCTGATGTACCCGTTCCTGTTCGGGTATGCACGCTTCGATGGCTGCAAGGGGAAGATCGTTGCCTTCCGGAGAGACCATGCCATAGATCCGGAATCCTTCGTCCGATCCCCAGATCTTTCCGGTTGCCGGGTTGTATTCCCAGCTGCCCGTATGCGCAATTGCCTGTGCATTTTTGAGGCGGTTCTCATTGATCCGGACCTCCAGTTCCCGCTTCCGGAGCTCGGTCTCCGCTCTCCTGCGCTTGACGGCGGTCCGGATCTGGTGTTTCAGCTCCGCAAACTGGGATAGCGGTTCCCCGCCTTTCTGGAGGTAGAAGTCAGCCCCTTCGTTGAGGGCCTGGATGACAATCTCTTCTCTTCCCTTGCCGGTAAAGAGGATGAACGGTATCGGGTTTCCAGCTGCACGCAGGGTTTTCAAAAACTGGATGCCGTCCATTTCCGGCATCAGGTAATCAGAAATGATGGCATCATACGAAACGGTTTTCACCCGTTCCAGTGCCGCTGGTGCCGAAGGGAGGGTATCGACGACAAATGCACCTTCAGACTCAAGGAAGATCCTGCCGATCTCAAGCAGGCCGGGCTCGTCATCGACATACATGATACGGATTTGATCTGCCATCTTACACTCTACTCTGTTGTCCACCATGCTTCATTTTTCACCGTCATGCCGGATCGTGCCCCACGGGCGGCTCGCCGGGTATGGTTTCATTCTCCCAGTCCGGAGAGTGGTTACTGCTCAATGCGGTATCCTGCTATAAAAAATATTCCTGCGGGGACTTTTTGTGCTCCTTTAGGGTAAAATTGCCAAAAAACCCGTTTTCACCCGGCTGTTTCCGCAGGGGAGGTTCCCGGGATCATGGATGCAGGATAACGCCGGGTATTATCCTTTTTCCCCGGATTTTCGATACGCCCCTTTCGGCACGCTGATCTCAAACCGTGCTCCCTTCCCGGGTATGCCGGTCTCGGAGATAGTGATGTTCGTTATGGAGAGGATCTCCCGGGCAAGCCACAGTCCCATGCCGGTGTTCTTCCCGAACCCCCGGTCAAATATCTGCTCCTTCTCTTCAGCCGGAACCCCCGCCCCGTCATCCTCACAGGTAATGCAGCAGCAATCAGCAGATTCCTGCAGGAAAAAATGTATTTGAGAGATCTTCCCGCCATATCGGATGGCATTATCGACCAGATTGTAAAAGACCCTGCCAACCAGAGGATCGGCAAACACTTCAGTATTGGCAGGAAGATCGTTTTTTACAAGGACGTTACCGTGCGGGATATCGTTTACCGCAGTGTCTGCCAGTATCCGGCAATCCTGCCAGACCGGGGCACTCATGCCGATTTGTTCGTAGTGCCGGGTGAATTGGATCATGTTGAATATCCGGCTCCATGCTTCTTCGATCCGGGAGAAATCTTTCTCATACGCGGGATCCGTAATTTTTTTGTGTAACAACTTAAGAAACCCGCGTGCTGTCAACAGCTGGTTATTGATATCATGCCGGGTGATACCGGAGAGCAGGTTCAGTTTTTTATTTGCCTCGCGCAATGCGTCTTCGGCCCGTTTTCGCTCGGTGATATCCCGGACAACAGAGAGCACCATCGTTTTGCCATGGAGGACAATGAGATGTGCGTTGATCTCTACCGAAATAACCTCCCCGTTCCGGATCCGGTGTCCGGTCTCAAACCGTGAATGCCCCCCATTAAGGATTTCCCTGCCGATATCTTCAAGCGGGCGGCTGTGATATTCCACGGAAAAATCAAGGGGACTGTGTTGCAGCAGTTCCTCCCGGGTGTAACCCAGCATCCGGCAGGCAACGTCATTGACCTCCATGAACCTGCCGGGGAGGCCGTCATCCCTCACTTCATGAAGTTCAATGCCATCGTTGATATTATTGAAGATCTCCCGGAACTTCTCCTCACTCTCCTTTAGCGCTTCCTCGGCCTGCTTGCGCTCGGTGATATCCCGGGAAATCCCGAGGATGCCCGTGGGCCGGCCGACAGCATCCCGCAGGAGGGTTACGGAATTCTCGACCTGTATGGTAGAGCCGTCCCTGCAGTATTCCTCGGTCTCAAAGGAGACACTGCGTTGAGGATCTGCAGTCCCGGAGGCTTCGCGTTCCATCTCTTTTTCAAACTGGCAACGGACTGCTGCAAGGGAATCGGGCGTCATATGCCGGTCAAGGGGTAGTGCCAGGGCTTCCTCCACCGTGAAGCCCCGCATCTTTTCAACGGACGGGCTCATGTATTGGAACCGTAAGTCCATATCGAAGATCCAGATGGTGTCGGCAGTATTTTCGGCAATGAGCCGGTACTTCTCCTCACTCTTCCGCAGAACCTCCTCCGCCCTCTTTTGTTCGGTGATGTCACGGGCGATACCATAAAAACCCACGATTGTACCAGATTCGTCCCTGAAGGGAACAGCACTTGAGGTGTGCCAATACCATGTCCCGTCAATATGCTTTACGCGGTACTCGATTCCATCCTGTCGTTGTCCCTTGAGGATCACAGACTGAAGGAATGCCATGCACCCGGGAATATCATCCGGATGGACAAATTCCTGGAACGGGTGTCCGGTTACCTGCGTTACCGGGTGCCCTAAGTGGGTTGTCCATACGGGAGAAACGAAAATAAATACTCCTTCGGCCGTCAGTGTGTAGATGATATCATGGCTGTTCTCAACAATGAGACGAAACTTCTCTTCGCTCTCCTTCAGTGCCTCTTCCGCATGCTTCCATTCGGTGATATCTCTCAGGAAGAGGGTGAGGCCGATGACATCCCCGTTTTCATCCATGACTGGATTATAGGTATCCTCATACCACCGGCGTTCGAACGCGGTATCACCATACGCCTCGACCACGCTGAACGATTCCCCGGCAAGGGCACGGTCGAAATTGATGACCGCTTTTTTACGGTCTTCAGGCAGGCGCATATAATCGGTCATGCTGGTTCCCAGCACAATGTCTGCCCCCCAGATCTGTTTCATGGTCCTGCGATGGTTCTCATTGAAAGCTATGTACCGGTACTGCCGGTCAAGAGCAAAGATAACGACATCTCTGGGACTCTCAACCACACCTTTGAGGATGGCAAACGATTTCCTGACGGATTCTTCTGCCCGCTTCATTCCCGAGATATCCCGTATCGTGATAATCAGGTATTCAGTCCCACGGATATGGATCGTTGATGCAGAACATTCAGTATGAAAAATTTCCCCGTTTTTTCTCCGGAGAATGATTTCTGACCGGTCAACACGCCCTTCCTTCCGGATTCCCTGTATCAGAACGGCCCGGTCAGACGGGTTCACCCAGATTCCGAGATCAAGGGAGTTCCTGCCCATGAATTCTTCCCGGCTATATCCGAATATCCGTACTGCGGCATCATTCACATCGATAAACCGGCCGGATTCCAGTTCACTTATCCAGATGACGTCCGGGCTCTGGAGATAGATCGTGGAGAACTTTTCCTGGGCGGCACGTATTGCGTCCTCATCTATCCTGCGACGGGTGATATCCCGGAAGAACCATACCCTGCCGAAGTATTCTTTCTTTTCCCCGGACATCGGGGTCGAAAACCATTCCAGGATCCTCCCATCCTTAAGCAGGAGCTCTCCGGAACCCTTCTCTTCCTTATGATCGTAGAGAGACCTGACCCGGGCAAGGAACGTATCCGGGTCGACAACCTGTCCGGCAATATGCCGGAGAACTGGCTCATGTATTCCGGATGCAAGAAGATCAACCGGAATTCCCCAGATCGTGACAAAAGTCTGGTTATAATTGAGGATCTTCCTGCGTTCGTCGACCGTGATGATCCCATCCGGGGAGGTTTCCTGCTGGGTCTTCAATATCGCATTGGAGCGACGGATATCTTCTTCATCGCGTTTCCTTCCCAGGATCTGCCACCAGCCCTGCATCAGGAGCTGCAGCTCGTGAACATCTCCCTCGTTATAATCCGCATCTTTGTTGCCCACCCCGGCGATGGCAACAATATGATCCCCATCAAAAACGGGGATATTCATATGCCGCACAAGGGGAACATGCCCTTTGGGCGTACCCCGTTTGAGCGGATTTTCGGCAGTATAATCATTGGTTACCACGGGTTTTCGCTGACGGACGGCTTCACCCCACAGGCCGGTTTTTTCCACCGCATATACGAGGGGTTTATGGACAATTTTGCAGGATTCGTGGGCAGATCGGGACCAGTATTGCATGGTCATGACGGATTCATCGTCATTCAGGGTGGCAAGGTACCCCATAGTACTCCCGGTCAACCGTATGGAATCCTCGACAACCTGCGCGGTTATCTCTGCATCGGTTCTCGTATCCATCCGGCTGAGCGAGAGCAGGGATTCGATGCGCTGGTTCTCCAGGTTCAGCGCCTCTTCGGTCCGTTTGCGTTCGGTAATGTCCCGGACAGATTCGATTGCACCCGTAAGGTTCCCGGCGGTGTCATAGAGCGGGGATGCGGTAAACCAGAGATGTGCCCCCTTGCCTTTATTAAGATGGGGGATATAGATCTCGGAGAAAAGGGAGCTGCCTTCCTTTTTCATGACCGGATATTTTTCAACAACGGCCGGGTCATCATGAAGGACGAGATCGACCGTGACCGGACGCCGCTCATGGTAGAACGGGAGAGCATGCTCATAACCGGCTTTCCCGATCATCTCCCCTGCCAGAATACCGGTCATCTCCTCGATGGCACGGTTCCATGCAATCACTTTTCCCTGGATGTCGATAGCAAACGTTGCATCCGGCAGGAAATTGATGATATCCGCTTCACGCCGCTCATGGTCTCGTATCAGGATCTCGGCTTGTCTCTTCTGGACAGACTGCCGGATCTTGTGCGCAAGTTCGGCAAACTGCGAGACCGGTTCCCCGCCTTTCTGGAGATAGAAGTCCGCCCCTTCGTTCAGGGCCTGGATGACAACCTCTTCACGTCCCCGTCCGGTGAAAAGGATGAAGGGAATGGTATTTCCCGATGCCCGGACCTTTTTTAGAAACTCAATACCGTCCATGCCCGGCATCTGGTAATCGGAGATGACGGCATCGTAGGTTTCCGATGCCAGGAGATCCAGGCCGGAGGAGGCAGAGGAACGGGTGTCTACCCGGAACTGTCCTCCCTCCTCTAAAAAAAGTTTGCCGATTTCGAGAAGGCCCGGCTCGTCATCGACATAGAGGATGCGGTACATAACAGGCAGG
>Ga0116171_10004297_pt1 | contig 12858 bp, 14 predicted proteins | sample AD_JPNHW2_MetaG_FD_89798 | JGI IMG/M metagenome (GOLD analysis project Ga0116171, IMG submission 89798) | Active sludge microbial communities of municipal wastewater-treating anaerobic digesters from Japan - AD_JPNHW2_MetaG | ecosystem: Engineered > Bioreactor > Anaerobic > Digestate | place...
AGCCAGCTCAGCTGGAACATCAAATCTTACGAATATTGGTCTTGCCATAATTTAATCTCCTTCCGGGCGGATTGCCCATCATCATTCATCGCAAAAACGCCTAACGAGTTAGACGATTCAGATGTTATCTGCCATTAGCTCCATATGTAAAAAGGTTGCGCTACGGCCCGAGAAGCGCCGTGAGCACGCTTTGAAGTTTTTCCGGAGCCACCAGTCCCGATATATCGGCCTTTGAGCCTGCGGCAGAGTAGCTCAGATTGTTCTTCGAGGCAATTTCTGCAATCTTGCTGCTCGTAGCTGCCTGGGGCTGCAGATACCGGGCGTTCAGGTCAAAGCCCTGATGGTCAGTGCTGTTTTGGACATTTACTGCCAGGTAAAATTCTTTATAGCCGCCGGAGAGAGGCATGCTCTCGCCTCCTATGCCCAGAGCTGCTACCTGCATATCGGCCTGATCATCAGCAACCATTGTGAAGTTCTGTGCGGACAGCCCGCCAGTAATCACATCCAAGACCTGGCGCACTGAGTCCTGCGCACCGAAGAGGGACGGCTCACCGAACACTATGGCATAATCGGTTCCCGCGGGGATCATCATATAATCCTCGTATGGTATTACCAGGCCGTCATAGCCGACCCGGTATGGCTTGACTGCATGAAACTCAGTCCAGGTGCCATTGAAAACAGCGTCGGCCAGCTTTTCAATCCTGTTGTTGCTATGAATCTGGTTTCCATAATTCAGGCCGATCGACTGGGGCAGCGCGGCAGTTGCTGCCTGCGTCAGGTTTTCTGATGCGCTCAGGTTGATCCAGTATGCCATGACTGTGTTCTCTGGAGACATCTGAAGGACGTCCTGAAGTCCATTAAAGTCCCATTCCACATAGCGGCCCTGCACCCCAAAGGTCTGCAAGGAATCCTGGCCGGATACCGCTACAGCATTCTGGTTTTCGTCTCCGCCTCTCAGCACGAAGCTGGCAAAGGCGGACAGTATCATGATAGCGCCCACAAAGATAGCAAAAGCCTTACCTGTAGATTTCATTCGCGCTTATGTCGCGATATCCAATATTTAATGTTTCTCAGAGGACCAGAGCGTTTCGTCCTGAACATAGCTTCTTTTCAGGCGAAGAGCGATCTCTGCCTTCTCCAGTTCGCGACCAAGGTAGCCGGCATGGTCCAGGCGGCTTACCAGGTTCATCTCGATCAGGGTATTGAGGATGTCGCGAGCATTCCGTCCCTCGACGGTTGTGCTGCCGGTTTGAGCCAGTATCGATTGGGCGGAAATTGAGATCCGGAAGCTTCCGCAGCGGTCCGGCTGGAAGGTGTGGCCTGATTTTGCCTCAATGGTTCCCTCGGGCATGGGCTCCACCGGCCGGCGGCGTTTCTCCTTGAGGATGAGCAGGTCCAGGCCCAGGTCTTTGGGAGGAGCGTGGCGATCCTGGGCCAGCGTCATCATCTTTGAGGCGGTGGCAAGCTCCTGGACGCTTCCCGCTGCTTTGCCGCTGTACTCCGGGGTGAACAGGATGGCTGCGCCGCACTCTCTGCCCAAGGCGGCGAGAAGGGCGTTGGAGCCCACAGTGTCGGCGTCCAATAGCTCAGTGACGTTGCCTGCCCCGAAGAAGAGTGGGACCCTGGGGTGGCTTTTCTGGAAGAGCAGGTACCTTTGCAGAGACGTGGCCAGCCCCTGCAAAGGCGGGTCGAGAACCGGGTCTGCTATGGTCGGTATTCCCAAAGTGAGGGCCTCGTTCAGGTTCTCTTCCAGGGAGTGGGGGCCCGGGCCGGGAATGATCACTGCAGGAATGCCTGCCCGGGCCACGGCTCTGCCCACCTGGGGCAGGTTGCTGCCGTTCAGGCTCAGGATGAGGTCTGCTCCGGCCTGAAGCCCGGCCAGGATCAGGTCGCTTCTCACGGTGTCGATGCTTATGGGAAGGTCTGTGGCCTGCCGGGCGGCCTGGAGTGCGCCTTTTACCTGATCGGGCCGGGCGTTCAGGGGCAGTCCCAGGTCGATCATGTCTGCGCCCTGCTCCTCGTAGTAGCGAACCCGGCTAGCCAGGGCCTCCGGGAGCAGGCGAGTTGCATCGACTATCTCCGCCAGGACCTTCATGCGGGAGCTTCCTGCAATTTTAACCCCTCTGATGAGGTAGGAAAATGCGGCCTGCTCTTCCAGCTCCTCAAGCCGGCTGAGCGCTTCCTCTTTGGCGTTCCTGTCCAGAAGCTGGCAGGCAGGAACGGTGCGGGAGAGCTCGATCTCATCTCCGTCATCTCCGGCGAGAAGGCGCAAGACCGCCCTCAGGTCTGCGGCGTTCTTGGGGCCGAGGCGGATCTTCGTGTCCAGAAGGTGCTCAGCCTGCCGGAAGTCGGCGGTAATAGCTCCGGGAATGAGGATGAGATCATAGCCGCGGGGGGAGGCGGAGAGCAATAGCTCAGGAGTGAGGAAGGCGGCTATATCGAGATCGGCAACCAGTACGTCCGCACCGCCCGCGGCGGCTCGGACCTGGGCCTCGGCCAGGCGTCCGGTGACGAGGAGGATCTTTCCTGGAAGGGCATCACGCTCTTTGCGAGTTGCTGTGGATGATGTCATATTATTACATTAATCAGATACAACTGTTTTTACCCAGATATCTTTCGCAGCATGTTGAAGGTCAACTGAGTCTATATCGATATCTTTTAGGAGGCCTACAATTCTATCCGCATTTGACTTGATTTCTCCTTCTGTTGGATCAGGCTTCTCCAGGGGTTTTAGAGCATTGTTTTCTGCTCTCATCTTTGCAGGCATCAGATTGTGGTTGCGCTTTCCTCTTTATAGAATTATCTGCTTTGCCTTTTCTCTTCATGAGGCCCAGATGCAGGCACTGGATGATTTCATGGAAATCGAATTCATCAGATAAAGATTATTTTCTCTGTGCACACAAGGATTTTAACCTGAGGAAGCGCAGAGTGATTCAGCTAAATAAAAAGCAAAAGGATTGCCCAAGGCAAGAGGTAATGGCGTGCAGCTTGTAATCAACAGCTATGGAGCATATCTTCGCAAGAGCGGGAACTGTTTTCTGGTGAAGAGAGAGGATAAAAGTTTTGAAGTTGCGGCAAGCAAAGTAAACAGCATTCTGATCACTACGTCTGCGTATATCACCACCGATGCCATCAAGCTGGCGGTGGACAACAACATCGATATCGTTTTTCTCGATTCCTACGGCGATCCCTACGGCAGGGTATGGCATCCGAAGCTTGGCAGCACTACAATGATCCGCCGAAGGCAGTTGGAGATTTATGACTCTGCGGATGGCCTTAACCTGGCCAAAGAGTGGGGACTGAAGAAGCTGGACAACCAGTCTCTGCTTCTGCTTAAATTGAGAAAGACCAGAGAAGAGAAGAAGCAAGAGCTGAATGGGTTTATCGAGGAGATCGAGCAGTGCAGGGAGGGCATGAAGGGGCTTCGGGGAAGCATCGAGGCCCGGCGGCAGGATATGCTCGGGCTGGAGGGCAGGGCGGCGCGGGCGTACTTCAGCGCCATCTCCGCAATTCTGCCAGAGAGGTATCGCTTCGCAGGCCGTAGCCGAAATCCGGCAAAAGACGAGTTCAATGCTTTGCTCAACTACGGATACGGCGTTCTCTACTCCCTGGTTGAGAAGGGCTGCATTATCGCCGGCCTGGACCCATATGTAGGCTTTTTGCACACCGATTCTTACAACAAGATGTCGCTTGTATTCGATATCATTGAAATGTTCCGCATTTACGTGGACGAGACGGTGGTCTATCTCTTCAGCAGGCGGATGATCAAAGACGAGTTTTTCGAGCCTCTGAAGCAGGGCGTTGGCCTCTCCAAGGATGGCAAGGCGGTGCTCATCGAGGCTCTCAACAAGAATTTCGAGGAGACAATCCTCTACCGGGGACGCAATATCAAGATCCGCAACACCATTCAAATGGAGTGCCACAGGATCGCCAATTCGCTCATCCGTCCGGGCGAGGAGCTGCCGGATGATTATGATCAGGATATTCTTGATTCTGATGAAGATGCGGGATGCGGAGCTTTGCAGAAATAGTAATCATAAGCGCAATCGAGGTCATTGATGCTGGTCTGGGTTATTTACGACATTTCCGAGAACAGAATACGAAGCCGGGTAGCAAAGCTATGCAAGAACTACGGCCTGTTCCGGGTGCAGAAGAGCGCCTTTCTGGGAGATCTGAACCGCAATCAGTCCGATTCCCTGGCTCTGGAGTGCGAGGCGGTCATCGAGGAATCGGATTCGGTTTATGTCTTTCCCATGTGTGAGGACTGCTTTGAAAAGATCAAGCTAATCGGGGCGGGATTCGACCGAGAGCTTGTGGCCGGAATGACGATCACCAAGGTATTCTGAGGGCATGATGCAGAGCGAGACGAAAGCCGGGAAAGAGACAGAGGCCGGGACCAAGTCGTGGATTGGGAAGGAGAAGGCCCCTGCGGCCACGCGCGGGCGGGCGCAGGAGGGGGCTCGGGAGAGCGAGCGCGGGGGCGTGCCCGCATGCGAGCCCACGCCAGCGCAGGAGGTCTTCGTCACGGTATCCGATGCGCTGGAGTATCTGTTCTGCCCAAGGTTCATATTCTTCATGCACTGCCAGGGCATTGCCCAGAGGGAGGAAAAGCGCTACAAGGTATTGAAAGGAAGGAAACTACATGAAATTCGTGAGAAGATTAACCGGGAATACGTGAGAAAGAAGCTTCATTGCACTGGAAAGGAGATCTCTGTTTACCTGACATCCCATAAGCACCAATTCAAGGGTGAGGTGGACGAGGTTCTCTTCCTTGAAGACGGAACGGCTGCACCTCTGGATTACAAGTATGCCGAGTTCAAGAAGACAATTTACAGGACGCATAAGTATCAGGCAGCGCTCTACGGGATTTTGATAAAGGAGCACTTTGGGGTTGAGGTTAAGAAGGGCTATGTGTGCTACACAAGAAGCAATAATTATGTCGCAGAGATAGACTTCAAGCAAAAGGATTATGAGAATGCATTGCAGATTGTGCGCGAGATACTAATGATAATTCAGAAGGGATATTATCCAGATGGGACAAAGCTGAAGGCCAGGTGCGTAGACTGCACGTACAGGAATATTTGCGCTTAAATGATGGTGATTTGCGGTGATTGAAGCGGTAAGGACGATCGGCGATTACGTTCAGCAAAGAAGCGAGGGGGGAGATTCCCTTTCGACATATATCGAAAATCCGAATAGCAATGGGAAGTATAAATATGTATTAACTGTAATTATTAATGAGGATGACGGCAATTACTCCTTTAGTCATGTAGCAATGGATGAATTTAAGGATTATACTCTCTATCTATATAAAAAAGGTGCACCTAATGGCACAGATGCTACTCCTACAAGTAAAGTGGCTGGAAACCTGGAAAAGACCTTTAATAGATTCTTAAAATGGTTTGAAAATTACGATGGCTATGATATATCTGCTGATGATAAAAAGACCATCCAGAAGATGAATGCAGCTCTCGCAGACAAGAAAGATAAAATTATCGAAGAATTAAAAGAAAAATATTCTCAGAAGGATGCAAAGTATAACGCAATAATAACTCTCGGAATTGGTGACAGAAATAATTACATATATCCCAATGAGCAGCCAATTTTTAAGAGCATCCTCTTGAGGACTGGGAAAAATAAATACCACTCCAAGAAATCACAGGGCGAATCACTTGGAAGGGACGCATTCTGTTCTGTATGTAAGCAGAGAAAAGAGGAAGTATTCGGATTTGCTATTCCGTGGTCTTTTCATACCTTTGACAAGCCCGGATTCATAGCTGGAGGATTCAATGTAAATGAGTCCTGGAAGAATACACCAGTTTGCTTCGATTGTGCGACCCGTTTGGAAGTTGGCAAGAAGTACATTGAAGAACGACTCGATTTCGGCTTCTATGGCTTCAGGTATTTGCTTATACCCAAATTGGCTTTCGGGGGAGACTTTCAGGATATTCTGAGTATCATGGGAGGAAAAGATCAGAAGAAAAAGGTCAAATTGAATAAAGAAATCAAGAACAATATAACTTCAGATGAAGACGAGATTTTAGACCTCGTTAAAGAAAAGAATGATTTCGTCAGTAATAGCCTGGTTTTTTACAGGAAAGAGCAATCATCATACAGAATCCTGTTGCTTATCGAGGGAGTCTTGCCGTCTCGATTGAGGTTCCTATTTAACACCAAAGACCGAATAGGTGATATCTTTGAAATTTACAATGATCTGTTTTTGAGCGAGGCGCAAAAGGAAAAGAATCATCTCGAATTTAATTTTGGAGTATTGAGACGCTTCTTTCCACAGGAGTCAAAAAATAGGACTTTTGATAAAATTTTTCTAGAAATTGTTGACAAAATATTCGTTGGAGATAAAATAGACTATTACTTGATCATTAGTTTCATCATGAGAAGAATCCGAGAAGCCTTCGCAGAAGGCTATCCAACCAACATCGCCTCTTTGAACGGCTTCTTGCTATTGAACTATCTCGAAGAACTCAATCTTATCGGAAACTCTAAGGAGATGAAAGAAATGGATGAGAAGGGAAACAAAATCATTGCACTTGGAGACCTGGAAGGGCTCCCTCTGGAGCAAAAAGTCGAGAGATTTTTCGATTTAAATAAGCCATTCTTCACGACTGATGCCAAGAAAGCTGCATTCCTGGAGGGAGTGCTTACTCAAAAATTGCTTAACATACAGTGGAATGATAAAAAAGCAACACCATTCAGAACCAAATTGCATAGTCTAAAGATGAATGAATCGCTGATTAAAAAGCTCCTCCCAGAGATTCAAAATAAGCTTGAAGAGTACGGGAAGAACTATTACCGTGATTTGGAGTCGATAATAGCGCAGCATTTTATCTTAGCAGGAGTTAATTGGAAAGAGACAGATGATGAGTTGAGTTTCTATTTTGTCCTTGGAATGGATATGCAGAAATTATTCAAGAATGAAAAGGAAGATAATTGCAGAATTAGCGAGGAGGACTAAAAAAATGAGCAACGAAATCAAGAATCGATCTGAAATTCTCTTTATCTACGACATAAGGGATGGAAATCCCAATGGCGATCCACTGGATGAGAATAAGCCGAGAATTGATGAGGAGACTGGAATCAACCTTGTAACCGATGTCCGTCTGAAGAGGACTATTAGAGATTATCTGCATAACTTTAAAGGTTTTGAGATCTTTGTTAGAGAGGTAATCTACGATAAAGAGAAGGGACTGATTCAAGACGGAAAAAAGAGGGCTGGTAATTTCGATAATAGTGCAGAACGAATCCTCAAAGAGTGCATCGACATTCGCCTCTTTGGAGGAGTAATTCCCTTAAAAGATGATTCAATAACCTACACAGGCCCGGTACAGTTCAAGATGGGCAGATCTCTTCATCGTGTAACAATGAAGCATATCAAGGGGACGGGAGCTTTTGCATCAAAAGAAGGCTCGAAGCAGGCAACCTTCCGAGAAGAAGACATACTGCCCTATTCGCTTATCCTCTTCTATGGAATTATCAATGAAAACGCAGCAAAATATACCAACCTCTCTGAAGATGATGTGAAGCTCTTGATGGATGGAATATGGAATGGAACCAAGAGCCTGATATCAAGAACTAAGGCAGGACAGGTTCCAAGGCTTCTTCTCAAAGTAAATTACAGCAAAGAGAATTATCATATCGGTGACCTCGATAATATGATTAAGCTGTCAACCGATATGCCCCATGAAAGCATTCGAGGAACAGATGACTTCAAGATAGACCTCTCGAAGCTAATATCAAAACTGAATGCTGAGAAGAGTTCTATCAAAGATATCGAAATCATCTCTGACGACAGGATTGATTTCTGCCTGGATGGAAAAGATTTCAAGATCGATGAAATAGCAGCGGCTACGGGAATCGCCATTAAGCCGATAGTGATCTGAGGTCGTGATGCAGGAGAGAGTATTAGTATTCGATGTGTGGGGAGACTATGCCCATTTCCGGAAGAATTACTCTACAAGCTCTCCTCTGACCTATTCTTTCCCACCCCGCACAGTGCTATCCGGATTGATTGGTGCTATTGCTGGCCTTGAAAAAACCGAGTACTTCAGGCAATTCTTCAGAGACGATGCCAGGATAGGTTGCAGGATCATGAAGCCTGTGAAAAAGGTAAGGATCGGCGAGAACCTGGTTGATACGAAGAGCGCAATCAAGATGCATCTCATAAAGAACCGGACGCAGATTCGTTTTGAGTTCCTGAAAGATCCCAATTATAGGATCTACTTTTCGCATTCAGACGAAAAATTCTTTGGAAATTTGCGAGATCTGCTGGAAAAGCATCAATCTGTATTCACTCCGTGTCTGGGCCTCAGTCAGTTGATCTGCAACTTTCGGTTTGTGGGGGAATTTGAGACAATCTCAGAGGGAGGCATCGAAGAGTCTCAGACAATCGATAGCGTAGTTCCTGGGAAATGCATTCTTGAACCAGAATTTGAGGATGGCAAGGAATATTTTTCAGAAGTGATGCCCTGCGAGATGGGAGCAGAACGGGTTGTTATGGACTTCCGGGAAATTCTTTTTGAGAGAAATGGAAAAAGCATAAGAGCAAAGGCCAAAGATTTGTGGGTGGTTGAAAATGGAGAGCCAAGCGAGAGAATTGCCTTCCTATGAACTGAAATCGCATCCGAATAAGCGCCTAATTGATCATCTTCAACAAGTCGGCGATCTATGCTGGAATACTATTGAGGAGAAATCGCTAAATGTTGATGAAGCAGATCTTCTAAAAGATGGAGCATACATTATCGGCATAACTCATGATCTAGGCAAAGCCACCAGTTTTTTCCAGAAGTATATTTTAGAGACGGACGAGAAGAAGAAAAAATTCCTCAAAGCAAAACCAACCACTCACCACGGCCTGCTCTCAGCATTTTTTACCTATGCAGTAATGAGAGAATACCTGCGCCAAACGGGGAGAAAAGGAGGACTTGCAGATTATTTGCCCATCCTTTCCTTCCTGGCGGTGAAGAGACATCATGGAAATCTGCAGAATGCGATGGATGAAATCAAGGAAATTGATTCAGATAAAGAAAGAATCTTGAAGCTGGCAAAAGAACAGATTGATTCAATGGCGGATCGAAAAGAAGAGATCCGGGTGCTATTGCCAAAGCTCTTGGCCAGGAAAGAGATCAACATAGACATAAATATTGATACTACTATTAATTACATTCTCAATGATGCTATAAAAGAGATTCGCAGAAAAGAAAAATCCTTTATTAGGGGATTGAGTGAGAGCAGCAGTCTATATCCATATTTCATTTCTCAATTCATCTACTCAGCGCTTCTGGATGCGGATAAAACCGATGCCGGGTTGGGAGGCGCAAATCTAGGACGCCTGGACTTATCTTCAAAGCTCGTCGATGAGTATAGAGATGCTAAAGGATTCTCCACCAATAAGATCAATATCAATGACCTTCGAAATCAGATTTATCAAGAAGCTGTTGAAAGGATTGAAGGATGGGACCTCAATGAAAAAATCCTTTCCCTCAATGTTCCTACTGGCACCGGAAAAACTCTTGCGGTGCTCTCTTTATCCTTGAAGCTGAAAGATCGATTGCAGCGCGAGAGAAATATTAATCCCAGGATTATTTATGCATTGCCTTTCCTGAGTATTATCGATCAAAATTACAGGGTCTTCGAAGATGTTATTTTAAAACCTAATAACTCCCAAGACTCGCGAATGCTCCTCAAGCACCACCATCTTGCCGACGCAAAATTCAAGATTGAAGAGAATGAATACGAGGCTGATAAAAGCCTCCTCCTCCTGGAGGGATGGAATGCAGAAATAATAGTAACCACTTTCTGGCAGCTCTTCAGTACTCTGTTTTCCAATAGAAACAGACAGCTTCGCAAGTTCAGCAAGCTAGCCAATTCTATTATCATTCTGGATGAGGTGCAGGCAGTGCCGCATCAGTACTGGCTATTGATTCATGATTCTTTAAAACTGCTAGCAGAGAAGTTCAACAGCTACGTTGTTTTCATGACTGCAACTCAGCCACTTATCTTTGATGAGTCAAAAGGGGAGATCAAAGAGATTGCGCAGAAAAAAGACGAATACTTCCGGAGACTCAATAGAATTAAACTTATTCCCAGAATAGAAAAATCAATGACTATGGATGAATTTAAAGCTCTGTTGGAAAAGGAGTTGATTGAGAAATCGAATAAGGATTTCCTTATTGTTCTTAATACCATTAATTCGGCTCAAGAGATTTACAGGTTTATTCAAAATATGTCCTTGGAGAATACAAAGAGCATTTTTCTCTCCACAAATGTCATACCAAAGGTCAGGCTGGCGCGAATTGACGATATTAGAAAATCCAGAGATTCTTCAAAAGAAAGGAAGGTAATAGTCAGCACTCAGCTCATTGAAGCCGGTGTGGATATTGACGCAGATATTGTTTACAGGGACTTTGCGCCGCTTGATTGCATTAATCAAGTTGCAGGGAGGTGCAATAGAAACTCTTCTAAACGTGAAAATGGGATTGTATCGATTTTTATCTTAAAAGACAAGAGGAAAGAGTTTTATAAATATATTTATGATCCATTCCTGATAAGCAAGACGCTGGATATTCTGCCAAAAAATGGATCAATAAGAGAATCGGAATTCCTTGATCTGAATAAAAGTTATTTTAATGCTGTGAAACGAGGAATGAGTGACACAGATTCAAAAGAAATCCTGGAGTGCATTTCAGGGCTTGCATTTAAGGATTTAAGCACGAGATTTAAGCTTATTGAAGATGATTATCCGAGAGTGGATGTATTTATCGAGCTGGATGAAAGAGCCAAGGAAATTTGGAGTCAATTCAGGGATTTGCAGAAGGAAAATGATCATCTGGAAAGAACTAAAAAATATCTGAAGATCAAAAAGGATTTCAGCGAATATGTGATCGCTGCGCCCGAAAAGTTTGCTCATAATTTGGTCATCGAAGAATTCGGTATTGGCTATATCTCAAAGGATGAACTGCCCAACTACTACGACCATGAGACGGGCTTCATGCGAGCCGGGGCCGGAGAAGGATCGATGATCATTTAAGCATGGGTCTCTGCATGTTCCCCCAAATTATCTCTAAATACCTCGCCTCATCCTTCACACGGATAGAGCCATGCATGATACGACTTGGCCGAAGCTCCATCGCCATAGACTACATGCCAATGAAGATTAAATATCAATACCTGGGTAGGTGCTACTACAATGAAAACCCTTCGCTATAAAGTAATGCTGAGAAAAGAGGATGACGGGACATATACTGTAATTGTGCCCTCGCTACCCGGATGCCTGACATTCGGGCGAACTGTGGAAGAGTCCCTAGCTATGGCAAAGGAGGCCATTGAGGGCTTTATCGCCTGCATGATTGCACGTGGTGAAGATGTGCCAGTTGAAACTGACGATTCAATGATATGCACTATTGCGATTGAGGCGCATGCATAGATCATCGCCTGCCAGAGACACTGCGGATCAATATGTCCAAGCTGCCCTGCATATCACCGGAAAAGCTTGCAAGAATACTTGAAAAATGCGGCTTTGAGCTTGAAAGGATTAGCGGCAGCCATCATTTTTACCATAACCGGAAAACTAAGAAATCGACTGTTGTGCCTTTTCATAGCAGAGATGTTCCTAAAGGATTATTGAACGAGATTCTTAAAGAGGCAGATATTAGCCGCGAAGAGTTCTTTGATCGCCTTTGAAATTCGCCAGATAAAATTTGGATAACGCCATGATCCTCAAAATCCTCCGCCTCACCCTGCACTCGGACGCGCCCATGCGCGGGGATGCCGCCAAGCTGCGCGGCTTTTTTGCCACTCGCTTTAATGATTATGCTTTATTGCACCAGCATGTAACAGACAAGCTGATCTACAAATATCCACTCATCCAGTACAAGATGCTGGATGGCAGCCCTCTCGTGATGGGAATCAACGAAGGCGCGCAGGTCCTGCAGGAGATCTACGACAAATTCGATGAGATAACGCTGGACGAGAGCAAATACAGCATCATGGAGCGGGGCATTACTCTGAAGAGCGAGGAGTTCGGCTGCTCTGAGGAAATTTTCAGCTATCGCTTCATCACTCCCTGGCTGGCTTTGAGCCAGGAGAACTATCCAAAATACATAAATGCAAGCAGAGAGGAAAGAAGAGAGTTGCTGAGAAGAATCCTGGTGGGAAACATACTCTCCGCTTCAAAGGGGCTAGGCTATGTGGCCAAGGAGCACATCCGCCTGGAGGTTAGCAGGATGCAGGATGAGATCTGCATGCTGAAAGGGATAAAGGTAACAGGAATAAGAGGGGAGTTCACCACAACCTTTGCTATTCCGGACTTCCTGGGGCTGGGCAAGTCCGTCTCCAGAGGCTATGGAGCGATCAAGAGATTGAAATAGTGCTAAGCTATCTGTTTTTGGTGAAAGAGACCTGGTTTCGGTCCAGCCCTCCGAAATGAATTTATAAGCCTTTCAATAAATTCTATTCATGCTTTGAGGAGGGTGAGAAAAGGCCGGTTTGACGATGAGAAACAGGAAAAAGGACGAAAAAAAGCCGCTCTCTTCGAGGGCGCATTCCAAAACAACAAGGATTGAACATGATCAGCTCACGATTTTCCATGTTTTGATATCGCTCTTCGAGGGCGCATTCCAAAACAACAAGGATTGAACTGGGCCGTCGCAGGGCATCACATTCGGTACCGCCGTCTCTTCGAGGGCGCATTCCAAAACAACAAGGATTGAAACTGGTAACTATAGTCCTCAGCAAAACAATCTATAACCTCTATTTAGCAAAAACTTCTCTATCCATGCCTTACCATAGCTCAGTGAGATAGAAAATTTATCCCAGGAATCAGAGATTATATTTTTCATATCG
>Ga0116171_10004298_pt1 | contig 12855 bp, 8 predicted proteins | sample AD_JPNHW2_MetaG_FD_89798 | JGI IMG/M metagenome (GOLD analysis project Ga0116171, IMG submission 89798) | Active sludge microbial communities of municipal wastewater-treating anaerobic digesters from Japan - AD_JPNHW2_MetaG | ecosystem: Engineered > Bioreactor > Anaerobic > Digestate | place...
TATATCATTAAGTGTGAAGGATTTTAAAAGAATGAAAAAACAGGAGAAATTGAAGAAGTCTATTGCACTTATGAACCTGACACACGAAGCGGAGAACCAGGTTCCGAGAAAAAGGTAAAGGGAACTCTTCACTGGGTATCGGCAAGACATGCCATTAATGCTGAAGTCAGATTGTATGACAGGTTATTTAATCATGAAGATCCGGCCGGACAAAAAGATGAAGACTACAGGAATTTCCTCAATCCCGATTCATTGAAAATTCTTAAGGGATGCAAGGTAGAACCATCGCTGGCATCGGCAAAACCGCTTGATACATTCCAGTTCCAGAGGCTCGGATATTTCTGCGTTGATTATGACTCTTCTGATGATAAATTAGTGTTCAACAGGACTGTTCAGCTGAAGGATACGTGGGCAAAGCTTAATAAGTGATTGTTAGACAGGTTTTGCAGGTTATGCAGGTTGGGCAGGTTGGGTAGGTTAGGCAGGTTTAGCAGGTTTAACAGGTTTTGCAGGTTGGGCTGGTTGTGTGGGTTGAGCAGGTTGTGTGGGTCGATTATCATTTGATTTAAGGTTTTTCCCCAGATTTAAGGTATTTCATTAATACGCCGATACTGTTTATAATACGTTGGCTTTTATTTCTTCTATCGGTTGCCAGATCTGCATTAATAAGTTTTTGATCTTCTGCTATATAGTACATACTCTTTACCTCAGCTGAAGATCCTTTTGAAAAATTTAAAAAATGACGGAATTCTGCATTACCTCCCCGGCAAAAGCCCTCGCTTATATTATTCATTATTGAGATTCCTGCCCTGCAAATCTGATCTTTAAATCCATAGTCACGGCAATTTCTGAAATCAGAATAGATAAGATTAACCAATTCTCTTGACATATTCCATATTGCCAATTCTTCAAAGTTTTTTATTGTTCCCATTTTAGCACGAATTTAGGTTAGTATGCAAATTTACTAACTAACAGATAAATAACCTGCATAACTTAAATAGCCTGCATAACCTGCACAACAAATTATTTTTATCATGTCTTTTCGGATTTACATTAATTATATATATTTGCAGTCTCAAAATTGTCCTGTAGTGTAATTGGCAACACGTCTGATTCTGGATCAGAAGAGTTCAGGTTCGAGCCCTGACAGGACAACACTAAACCGGTTTCTTTAGCCGGTTTTTTTTATTATGGACTGGAAGGGCGAGTTTACCCTGACAATTGGAGTTTACGAGAATTCGTCAGGGAAGTTTATCCCGACATTTCGAACTTGTGATGAATAGTCGGGATCCCCTGACAATTCAACACTAATAGTATCTCAGAAGAAACCCTTTTCTTTTTATAAGCATTATGTTCATTTGTTTTGCTCCTTCAAAAGAACCGGGGAAAGCTTTAGCCCGACGAGTTCAATTAATCCTGGTTGAAAACAATATTGAAATAGTATACCCCCATTCTATGCTTTGATCTCTTTGTATTCAAAGACTATTTGCAGTAATTCATGAGGGTTAACCTGGTAACATAAAATGCGTTTTAAAACATTCTTGTAATTAAAAAACAATCTAACTTTGTTAAAGTTTTACACCTGGGGTACATTTTATTTTGCTTTGGCAATTCCTGAATTTCAAAACTAAAAGGATAAAACAGGCAAAGAGTTTTAAAATCTATATACAAAATGAGTAATTAATGATTCTTATGAGGAAAACAAATCTGTTACTTTTGTCACTGATATTTCTCTCTTTTCATTCTTATTCACAATCAACATATCTCGTTGGAACATCACAGGTTAGTATCGAACCAGATCAGTCTTTGATTTCACTACACCTGGCAGGGTATGGTATCCCAAAAGAGGGGCGCTTTACACTCCAATGGATTGACCAGGGCGTCATACCGACTGTTACTGCCATAGGAGGATCAAACGAAAAATTGTTCATAGTTAGTAACAATGAGTTGTTTGTATTGGATTCATTACAAAATAAATCAATATGGGGGAAAAAAGGGAAGGCAGAAAATATCATATCAATAGCCGGGTTAAGCAGGAAATTATATGGTATGAACAAAAATGGAGAATTGCTGGCAACAAAAATAAATGGAGGAGCTAAATGGGAAAAGATCTGTTTTGTTGATCATTCTGTGACACTTATTGCAACTGATGGCAACAAACTATTTGCAGCTAATACTAATGGTTCGTTCTGGTCAGCTGATCTTTCGGAAAATAAGATTGAATGGGAAGAAATTGAATCAATAAATAAAACCATTTGTGATATCAGAAGCATTACAGCAAATAACGGGAAACTTTATGCGCTTACCATTGAAGGTACTATTTATCAGTGCGAACCAGGAAACATAAACTCCAAATGGTTAAAGATAGCTTACAGAAATGGAGTTACTGTCAAAGAGGACATAGGATATATTGCATTTTTTCGCGGAAGATTATTTGGGGTAAGTAAGGATAATCATCTCTATTGCGGCGAACATCGCAGCGAAGGTAACCTTTCTGCCAGGAGCATGGCTATAAAAAGAAATGAAAAAACCGTTGTTATCGTTAATGTAGATCTTTGCGGACTCAATGAAAGTTTCACAGGCCCGTTGAAACAAGAGATTTTTTTGAAAAACCATATTCCTTCGCAGGCAGTTTTTCTCAATTTTACACATACTCATTTTGCACCGGTAACGCAGGATCTGCTCACATGGCAGGAGCATTGCCAGCGGCCTGATAGTATTTATCTGAATTCTATTGTAAAAGCCGGTATTCTTAAATCAATAGACAATGCCCTTAAAACTATGGCTCCGGCGGAATTATTTTTTGGCAGAGGCTCGGTTGACATAGGTTACAACAGGAGCCTGAAAGATCATCCGGAATTATATGATAATGACGTCGATGTGGTTAAAGTAAAATATACTGAAAAACAAACCGAAAGCTATCTGTTTTTAACAGCCTGCCACCCCGTGTTCAGCACTGCCGGCACTTTGCATTATACTATTAGTGCCAATTATCCGGGAGTGGCACGTAAATTAGTAGAGGAGAGGACCAGAACTTCCAACTCATTGTTTTTACAGGGAACTGCGGGAGATATAGATCCAAAGGATGATGGAGAATATATTACAGGTGAAAAGCTGGCCAAAGAGGTGATTGCAGTTTTGGACAGGCCGATGACCCAATTAAACGGAGCTATTTCGTTTTATCTCGATACTGTTAAAATTCCTGTCAGCCCGTGGCCATAGGATAAAATAATTGCACTTCGCGCTGAAAACATCGACAAGACAGGTGATGTTTATGCTGAAAAAAATGTGAAGTGGTGCGATCTGATGTTTAAATACTATAATGAAGGAACTATGCCGGGATCTATGCCTGTGTATATTCATACCATAAATATCGGAAACTGGAAACTGGTTGGGTTTTCAAGGGAAACAACAACCGGATATGGATTAAGACTCAAGAATTTCTGGCCTGATAAAATTATCTCTGTGGCCGGATATACAAACGATGTTTCGAGTTACCTGCCAACAAACATGCATATTGAACAGGGTGTTTACGAGGGTAAAGATTCATATTTTTGGGATGGGATGCCAAATTCATTCCCAAAAAATGTGGATGACACCATCTTAAATGTTATTAAATCTCTTGATCGTTAATTAAAATTGAGAGCTATGAAAAAACGTGAATTCTTAAAGATTTTTAGCGTCGCCACTGTAGGGACTATTGCTTTTTCATCTTTCGGATGGAGCTGCAAGGGTTCTGATCGTAATTCCCGATTGAAAAACTGGGCATGGATCCATCCCATAGAATCTCCCGATTCAGTCAGTTCCAAAGATGAATGGAAAAAACTGTTCAATAACCTGAAAAAATGGAATATTGATTATGCTTTGCTTCTTACACAAACAAATTCAATCGTTGAACAGGTAATGCCTATTGCAAAACAAGAAGGTGTGGAGCTTCATGCCTGGATTATTGCATTGAACTGGCCTGATAAAAATACTATGAAGGAACACCCTCAGTGGTATGTTGTGAATGGAAAAGGAGAATCATGTATAGATAAACCTGCTTACGTGAATGATTATAATTGGTTGTGTCCAACAAATCCGGAAGTGGTGGAATTCCTGAAAAAAAGGGTTGAAGAGCTTTGTGCATATGACGGGCTTGCAGGAGTCCATCTCGATTATATACGTTATCCGGATGTTGTGCTGGCACCAGAACATAAAGCAAAATATGATATTCCACAGGATGATCTGGTTCATCCTCAATTCGATTATTGTTATTGCGAAGTTTGCAGATCTAAGTTTAAGGAATTATCAGGGATGGATCCTCTGACCCTTCCTGATCAGGCAACAAATGAAGCCTGGCTGAATTTCAGATTTGACACTCTTACAAACCTGGTAAATGAAATCTACGATACAGTTCATAAGTCAGGAAAAATTCTCTCAGCTGCAGTTTTTCCAACTCCAAACCTGTCGAAGTTCCGGGTCAGGCAGGATTGGTTAAAATGGAAACTCGATTATGTTATGCCAATGATGTACCACAGATATGAAGGTCAACCGGTTGAGTGGCTCGAAACTGCTACAAGGGAAGGAGTTGATGCTCTTGCCGGTAAATATCCTTTATTCAGCGGTTTGCATCTGGCACAACTCAAACCTCAGGAACTTGGTCTTGCTACAAGTTTATCCCTGAAAGCCGGAGCCTCCGGAATAGTTTTATTCACCGGAAATGCAATGAATGAAGAATATTGGAAATATATGAAGGAGGGTATGAGCAGTCACAAAAATAGCTAAGACTCATAACAGTTTTAACAAGCTGTAAACTAATTTATTGAGACTTTCATTGGTTATTTTTCAGTTAGAGTTACTCTGCTCGTTTAATATCTTTGACGATTCAAGATATTGCTTATCATTACCATAAATAAATAGACAGCTCCCTTTTGAAATTTTATCAATAATCCCTTTTGAAGTATTAAGAGGTAATGCCGGACAACCATAACTTCTTCCTAACAAGCCACATTGCCTGGCAACTTCATGACTCACAAAATCGGCTCCATGTATTACGATTCCTCTTTTTCTTGCATTATCATTTATACCAGGTTCCAGTCCGTCAAGCTTTAATGAGTAACCATATTTCCCGGAATAAGTCTCAGCTGTCACGAAAAAACCAAGGCTGCTCTTCAATGACCTTGGGGCATTAGAAAATTTGTTTGCCATATTTCCGCCTGAGTTTTTCCCATGAGCCACAAGTGATTTATAAAGAACCTTTTTGTTTTCCAGGTCAATGACAAAGAGTCTTTCCCTGGTAGATGGCTTTGAAAAATCTATAATGGTAATTATGTTTTTATTCTGTAATTCATTGATTTTGCCCTGCCCGGTCATTGCCAACCTGAAGATATCAAATGATATCAACTTCTCCAGGCCGCACTCCTGATACAGTAGTTGGGTATCATTATTTTTAGAATAAAGGGTACTGTCTTGTGGATTGAAGCCCAAGAGAACGAATAAATGAGTTATCAGGATAAATCTCAACATGGGTGCGAAACTAGTAATTTTTACCAGTGTCACCTTTAGATTTACCCACATTAAGATTTTTTTAACACTGATTAATCTGATCGAATACTTTTTGAGACCGGTTATGTCAGTTAAAACCCGAAGGTAAAATAATATCCAGCCCAACAGGAGACTGTCTGACCGATAATATCTTCAGCTATTTAAAAGTACCTGAAAAGGTGGCAAAAACAGAGAACACTATTCTATCTGGTAGATATAATCAGTTTCTTTCCTTGTTTCAACTCTTTGTCAGAAATAAAATACCCGTCAATTCTCCTGTCGCCATATACAATACGTTCTATTTTTTTCCCTGAATCCTTTTTAATGATTGTGAAGGTCGTTTTTTTATCAAGCTTTACTTCCACCTTGTCAAATAAGGGTACTGAAATGATATATTCCGGGTCAGCCGGGGAAAAAGGATAGAGACCTATAGCATTAAACACGTACCACGACGACATCTCGCCGGCATCATCCATCCCAGCATAAGCCAGCTTTTCTTTGCCCATATCATAGAACCTGTTCATGATACTGTCAAGATAGAACTGGCACTTCTCCTGCCTGTCGACGAAATAATACATAAACGGAAAATTATGATCGGGTTGATTCCCATGACAATATTGCCCTATAAATCCCGACATGTTATCAGCTTCCTGCCCGGTAAAAGGTGTGGTAAAAAGAGCATCAAGCTTTTTCTCAAAAGCATCATTGCCTCCGTAAAGAGCTACAAGTCCTTTTGGATCATGCGGGGCAAAGAATGACGATTGCCATGCATTGGCTTCACGGTACATATACTCATAAAATACAAACTCCGGATCAAAATTCTTTATCCATTCACCATCAGCCAGCCTGCCTCGCATAAATCCGGTAGATGGATCGAACACATTCCTGTAATTCCTGCTCCTTTTCATCATCACCCTGTAATTGGCAGTATCGCCCACCTCCCTGGCAAGAAGCGCCACTGCATAATCGTCGTAGGCATACTCAAGCGTTTTTGTAACTCCGGCATTTGCAACAGTCTGAAGAACAGGTTTTGCCAGATCAGGTTCTGATATATAACCTTTCTCCATATATTCATTGATATGTGGTCTTGTTCCTCCTTCTATAGTTGCATTCCGTAAAAGAAGGTTATATGCGGCCTTAACATCAAAATTCTTTATCCCTCTCAGATATGATCCCGCGATGAAAGGAGCTGCATGGTCACCGTGAAAAAATGTAGGCATGAACCCGGTCTTCTCCCCTTTATCGATCAGCGACTTAATCACATCAGCTGTTACTTCAGGAGACAACAGTCCGAGCAAAACCAACTTGTTCCGGTAATCATCCCATAGAGATGGTTCGGTATAATAATTAAAACCTTTATTTACAACGTTACCCTTTTTATCAGTAAAATCCCCATTTACATCACTTCGCAGAGCCGGCCACAGAAAAGACCTGTATAAAGTTGAGTAGAATGTTCTCCTCTGCCTTTCAGTGCCACCCGATACTACAATTTTTGATAATAAGTTTTCCCAGGTTTCCTGAGCCTCAAGTCTTACCTGCGAAAAGTTTTTCCCAAGCATCTCTTTTTCAAGGTTCTCCCTGGCATTTTTAATGCTTACAAATGAAAAGCCTATCTGTATTTCCAGGGGCCCTGGTCTATCAATAAAATTTATCACAGAGACTTCTTTATTCTCCTTCTTAAGCTGCTCTATGTTATTAATATTATGATTACTAACCGCATAGAAATACATTTTTTCGCCGGTTTGCTGAAAACCTGAAAAGACATTATCACCATCCTGCGATATATTCCAGCTCCTTACCTTTTCATTGGATGATGACAGATCGGCAAGTAATTTTTTACTTTGTCCGACCTTAAAGGTATACCTGTGAAAAGCACACCGCAAAGTAGATGTCATTTCGGCATTCACTTCATATCTTTTAAGATAAACCTGGTAATAACCCGGATGAGCCGACTCATTACTATGGCTGTAGGCGGAACAGTAGTTATCGGGAGATATTGTTCCGGTTACGGGTAACAATGGAATATGACACAGATTCCAATGTCCTTTGCTGGTATGTATAAAACCATATATGACAGTATCTTCATATTGGTATCCCGAGCCGCTTCTGAACTTAGTGACCGGACTTAACTGAACCATGGCATTTGGAACAGAAGATCCGGGAAATGCCTCAGCTCCCCATGTTCTGTGTGTAGGTCTGTATCCAATATCTATACTGTCCCACAATGTAGTTGTCCCTAAAAACGGGTTTACATAATCAGTAAGGTGCTTCTGTGCCTGCAAAACGGAAGATGCAGACAGAAGTAAAACGATAGCAATAATAATATCTTTCATAATTGGATGATATTTATAACATCTATATCTTATCCTGCAATAATTCTATCCCAGGCAAGCAATTTATAAATAAGAAAAACAAAACCAAATAGTAAGGGAAAACATCTCAACTCATTCCTGTGGTTTCAGATTTGAAATTCGATATTGTTTTTGTTATTTTTATACTCGCAAATGAATTGTCTATAATCTGTTTGTAAAACATGAAGAATTCATTCCTTACAGACCTTTTAAAGAAAATTTCTGTGCCTGTCTTATCAGGAGTGAGATTACTGATTATGATCATCTTATCAGGAGCAGCAACTCTGTCGCATGCAGAAGATCCGACAGTTCTTGTATTCATTATTGACGGCCTTCAGAGAGATGCTGCAATAGCAGCTGCAAATAATGGTGCGGAAAATTTGAAATTCCTTATCAATAGCGGGGTAACTGTTAAGGAGGCATACTGCACAAGCCCTGCCCCGAGAATGTTCCTGCCCGACGGGTCTCTCCCGTGGGGAACTTCATCTTCACCAAATGTTGCCATGCATACAGGCACCCATGTCTTTGAATCAAGGATGATGGACGATATTTTTCTTTCTGCCAGACGGGCAAAAATCAAATCGATCTTTGCCGGAGGAGCAGAAAACTATGCTGAATTCACTACTCCCGATTTTTGCTATGCCGGCTCCCTTACCGATTCTGCCGTAGTGCAGTACGGGATGAATCATTTTAAAAACGACGGAGTTCGTTTGCTACGGCTCCATTTACAGCAGATCAGGGACAGCTGGAAAGGTCCGGAAGACAAACTGGACCGCAATTCAGAATACCAGAAAGCCCTTCTGAGGATCGATGCCCTTCTTGGCAAGCTCATACTCATGTTCAAAGATGCCGGTGTATGGAATGATACTTACATCATTATAGCAGGTGACCATGGAATGGGCATAACAGATAAAAGTGAACATCCTCCTTCAGTTGCTTCTTCATGGCTGACGTTCATGAATTTCTACGGTCCCGGGATCAAAAAAGGAGCAACTATTCCTTATGCTGAAACACCCGATATTGCAATAATGGTCAATCACTTTTTAAATCTTCCGCCACTAAAAGGGCATACAGATCCGAAAGTAACAGTCGAACCAAAGGGCACTACAGGAACATTCTTAAGTAATATCTTCGATGGAAATCCTGATGTGATAGAGCATCCAAAATATATCCTGAGATACCTGCAAAGCAGGAATATGAAACCCTCAGATGATTATTCGGAATACCGGTTGGCTATGCTCTCTTATATTAAAGAGTCACTTTTAAAGAAATAACCAAATCTTATCACTATTGTCCGGAACAATGATGGTTTGTGTTATAAGAGGCAGATTTCTCACTTCGTTCGAAATGACAGACGACTTTTAAGCTGGGGGTAGGAGAAGGCGGCGGCGGTGCCGCCACCTTCTTCTACCCCCCACCCACATGTAGCGGACTGTCATTCCGACCGTAGGGAGGAATCTCATCAGGGATTAAATATTTGCAAGAAGATAAGTAACCCCCATTAAAATGAAGTCACGAAGCAAGAGCGCAATAAATAGTAGCTTTAAATAAACATGAGATATTATTCCGGACAGTAGTGAAATCTTATGATTTGTATTACACAGATATCCACAGAGAAGACACAGAGTAACTCTATTCTTCCTCTGTGTCACTCTGTGCAATCTCTGTGAAACTTTGTGACAGTTCTTTTTGCTTTAACAGAGTTGTTATACAAATTTAAGAGACAATCTCAACCTTCTCAGTCAGGGGTCTCTTAAACAAATATCTCCCAGAAGCTATTTACTTTCCGGTTTTTTTTGATTGAATAATACAATCTTCCCATCATTATAAATTGTCCAGACCGGATCATCATTCTTAACAGGGAAATAACTCTCAAATGTTGAGCGGGTGGAGCTAATCACGGGAGCAGGCAGGTTTTCCGGGAAATCTGTCTTGTTTAATCCTATATCCTCCAGTTTTGAAGAATAGGTGTTATGTTTTGTAAAATATTCATACTCTGCATAATATATTTTTCTTAAAGTCCACTTCAAATCGAGGTCTTTATCAGGGACAAATGCTTCAGTGCCATTACCGGCCACTAATGGTGAAAATTGCATAAATCCCCACATTTCCGGCATATGCATATTAATTCTTCCCTGAGGCGACCATACCCAGTTATCTTCAGGAAACGGTCTTCCTGTCTTCGGATTTATCTCCTTCTTATATTTTCCGTCCTCAACAACAGCCCTCCACTCAACTCTCGAAAAATCTATTCTCCACTGTTCCCCGGCTTTAGGCAACCCTTCTGTTCCTGCCCAATCCTTAAATGTAACCAACGGGATCACTATCTCAACACTCCATCCCTTGTCAGTATCATTTGGATTATTAATTGTTCCGTCAACATTAACCCCAACCTTTAGTCCGGAAATAGTCCATCCCGTAATTGCTTTCCCGCCATCACGGTAAGGTTTGGTCAGTAACAGATCCCATGCCGTGGCGAAGGCATTTACTTCGAGTTCATAATAGGCATGAGTATCTGCATCAGGATCAACAAATACCTCAAAGTCATTATCAATAAAGATCACTGTGTCTCTTTGTCTTAAAGTTGCCCACACATGAGGTTCTTCCAGTTCAGCAGCTATGTAAAGATTCGAATCATCCCACAACATCTTTGCCCGTGTTTTAAAGCGCGGAACCGGCTTGGCAGATCCTTCTATGTCCTGAAAGAGGTATGTCCATGGAACTTCATTCCAGACTTTTTCATCCAGAACACCGTCGGGATTGATGGCAGAAGTTGTCCGGTAACAGATATAGCTCTCCGGTTTCGGCTCGGGTGGTAACTGTAATGAAGAAGCCTCTTTTGCTGGTGGAACCTGATTACAAGACAATAGTCCTGTAATCAGACCTGATACAAGAAATAATACTATGCAGGATTTATACATAACCGGATGTTCTTTGATAATATTGCCCATAATGTCTATTATTTTGATTATCAGTAGTTTTGAATAGAAGATAAGTATATTGCTTTAAAATCATTGAAACCTGGTAAATGAACTGCTTTACTCCTGTTGTTTTTACTGAAACGACACTGTAAGTTATTAAAATATCCGGAGATGACGAAGCAACCATTTAATTTCTCTTTCACATCAAAAATTTGTAATTTTGAAAACCATTTTTGCCTGGAATTATAATTATCGGATAATCAAAATACTATATCTCTCACTGACATGAAAATAGCCAGATTTTTTCTGATCCTGCTTGTAATGCTGCCTTCTTTTGCAGTTGCACAACCTTCAACATATTTGCTGCACGATAACTGGAAAGCTAAAAGAGCCACCGATGTACTTATCGACGGTTCTGAAATAACAGCGCCTGACTTCAAACCTGAAGGATGGCTTGATGCAGTAGTTCCGGGAACTGTCCTTACAACTCTCTTACATAACAAACTGATCCCCGACCCGTTTTTCGGGATGAATAATAATCTTATTCCTGATGTTTACGAGACAGGCAGGGATTACTACACATACTGGTTTTATAATGAGTTTGAAATCCCGGAGATAAAAGACGGGCAGGAGGTCTGGTTAAGTTTCAGGGGGCTGAATTATTTTGCCGACATATACCTTAACGGTAAAAGAGTTAACACCGATACGCATCAGGGAATGTATCTCAGAGAAAAATATCTGGTTACATCATATCTGAATAAAGGAAAAACAAACAGGCTTGCCGTATGGGTAGCTCCTCCTGATCCTGTAGGCAATGCCGCCGCCGGACAGGGAGGTGACGGTACAATCGGCCGCAATCTGACAATGCAATGCACAGCCGGATGGGATTGGATCTGCCCGATCCGTGACAGGAATACCGGTATCTGGGATCAGGTATCAGTTGAGATCACAGGATCAGTCGATATGAAGAATCCATATATTGAGACCAGGGTTCCGGAGATTAGAATACCAGGAAAGAAGCAGGCTCCTGCTTATGTTAAGACATCGGTAGAACTGGAAAATGCATCATCAAAAACAGTTCAGGGCACTGTAAAAATCGAATTCGAAGGTTACACAAGTGCTTTAAAAGTCATAATGAATCCTTTCGAACAGAAAGTAATTACCCTTCCTGAAGTTAAAATTGATAATCCCCGTCTATGGTGGCCCAATGGTATGGGTGATCAGCCACTGTACAATATGAAAATCAGTTATGATGGACAGGATGGAAAAAATATTGATTCCGAATCAGTTTCATTTGGTATAAGGGAAACAGGCAACTATTTTGATGAAAAGATCAAAGGCCGGGTATTCACAGTCAACGGCCAGAAAGTCTTTATTAAAGGAGGCAACTGGATTGCATCAGATGCCCTGCTCCGCCTGTCAAAGGAAAGGTATGAAGCAGAAGTGCGTCTTCATGCAGGGATGAATATGAATATGATAAGGGTATGGGGCGGCGGACTGACCGAGCGACCGGAATTTTATGATGCATGTGATAAATATGGTATACTCGTATGGCAGGATCTTTGGGTTTCAGGTGACTGCAACGGTGAATGGCTTGATCCTCAGAAGAAAGAATCACAGGCCAGGCGTAAAGCTTATCCCGATAATCACAGTCTGTTCCTGGAGGCAGCCATCGACCAGATCAGGATGCTGAGGAACCATCCGAGCCTTTATCTTTGGTGCGGAGGCAATGAGACACTTCCTCCAGCTGACATTCTGAAGGCTCTGGAAGAGAACATTTTCCCAAAATACGATCCAAAAAGATTTTTCCTTGATCAGTCAACATCTTCCCGACTTATGACAAATACCGTTGGTGGCAATGGCGACGGACCTTATGGTATAAGGGAACCTGAAACTATTTTTACACAGAGATCATATCCGTTTAACCCCGAAACTGGTTCAATAGGGATTCCTAACTATGACGGGCTTGAAAAAATAATACCTGCCGATGAGATGGAGCCACCTCAGTCATTCAGGGCAAGTAAATCGTGGAACTATCATAAATATCTGCCTTTGAA
>Ga0116171_10004300_pt1 | contig 12853 bp, 11 predicted proteins | sample AD_JPNHW2_MetaG_FD_89798 | JGI IMG/M metagenome (GOLD analysis project Ga0116171, IMG submission 89798) | Active sludge microbial communities of municipal wastewater-treating anaerobic digesters from Japan - AD_JPNHW2_MetaG | ecosystem: Engineered > Bioreactor > Anaerobic > Digestate | place...
GTAGCGGCGGTCGCCGTACCGCCGTTCCCGTGATAACAACGCTGTTTCCATGCGAAAAAAGGCGCTGAGATGATCGTAGCGGCGGTCGCCGTTCCGCCGTTCCCGTGATAACAACGCTGTTTCCATGCGAAAAAAGGCGCTGAGATGATCGTAGCGGCGGTCGCCGTACCGCCGTTCCCGTGATAAAAACGCTGTGTCCATGCGAAAAAAGGCGCTACGGCGAGCGCCTATACAGAGAGCAGGGCTTCATGTTCAGATAGAAAAGCACCGCTCTCGCAAAAAAACTTGACCGCTGCGGATATGTCCATAAACAGGTAATAATCCCAATTGTGGGACTGAATGACCGAATGGAGATCAGGATGAAAACAGTATATTTATTCATTATTATCATCAGTATAACGAGCCTGTTCGCGGCAATGCCTCCACAATGGAACGATTTTCAGCGTGATCTGGGGATCCAGGCAGCCTCTTTCAGGGATCTGCCCAACCAGAAGGTGACTCCGCAAAAGGACACCCGCAACTACAACATCGGCGATACTGAGGTCTTTTGGCGCTGGAATCTCTCCGTGATGCCTCCGACCTGGAATCAGACCACGGCGACCTGCCGGGCGGTGGGTGAGCATTGCTATGTCTTTGTGGCAAATAGCGATTGGGGATCACACATGACCCAGGCAAACGTCGATGAAGTTCTGGCACGCCTGGAAGACAGCACTCCCAACGATCCCACCCGTGGCGCCATCGAGATGGACGTCGATCTCTTCGGTCCTGTCCCCAATGTATTGGATAACGATCCCAAGCTGATCGTCTTCTATTCTGCGCTCGGCTCCTTCCAGGGAACGTCGTTCGACGGTTATTTCAGCCCCTACAATCAGGTGACCGAAGCTCAGGCGCAACAGATGAATCCCTCCGGTCACAGCAATGAATGCGAAATGATCTATATGACCTGCTATCCGCTCGATCCTGTAGCTCCGGTAAGGCTTTCCGTGCTCTCGCACGAGCTCCAGCACCTGATCCATTGGGGAATGGACGCGAATGAAGAGACCTGGCTGAACGAAGGTTGCGCGGAACTTGCCATGGTGGCTTATGGAGTGCCCGACCCGATCACGGGATTCCCCACCAATCCGGACAACAATCTTACGGCATGGAATCAGTCCTTTGCGGACTATGTGAAAGTCATGCTGTTCTTTACTTATCTGCAAGAGCACTTTGACGATACGGGCATGATCAGCAGTCTGGTCGCCTCTCCCGAGAACGGCATGGCATCCCTGGAGACGAAGATGGCGCTGTATTATCCGCTGGTGACTGTGCCGGAGCTGATCCGGCTCTGGACGGTGGCGAACTACCTCGATGAGGTAAATGTCCTGGGCGAAATGTATAATTATGAACAACTTAACCTGCCAACGTTCAGTTCTGTTTCGGTCAATCAGTATCCTTCGCAGACCAATCAAACACTTCAGGCTTTCGCGGCGGATTATCTGCGCTATACGGTTCCCGCAACGAACTCAAGCTTCTTTGTGGAAGCCAGCGCACCAGTCTATGTGAGCGCTCTCGTGTATAATGCTCAGGACGTATGCGTCTCTATGGCAGTTCTTTACGGAACTGAAGTAGGCTGGGGCGCCTTGCCCGCAGGCGCCGCGAAGATCGTCTTCGTGCTGACGAACTCGCATAGCACAGGCGTCACTTATAGCTATCTGACGGCTCCGGTCGGGATCACAGACCCCCTACTTCCTCCGGCACAGCTCAGCCTCGAAACATATCCAAATCCTTACCTAACCGGCGCAGCGGCTTTGACGATCAAAGCCGGAAGCGGCACTCAACCCAGCGAACTCAGCATCTATAACCTGCGCGGACAATTGATCCGCAGCCTGAAGCTCTCCGGCGGCGCGCAATCCCTGGAGTGGGATGGCAAGGACACGGAAGGTTGCGAGACGGCTGCCGGTATTTATACCCTCGTGCTGCGCTCAGGGAAAAGTTCTCTGAGCAAACGCATCACGATCCTGAATTGATAATAAATACTTGGGAGAAATAGATGAAAACATGGATACTGATCACGTTGATAGTGTGTCTTCTGCTTCTGGCAGCCTGCGCTCCCGGAACGGAAAGGTTCAAGGATAAGGACAAGCCGGCAGGCTTCTTCTGGGGGATCTGGCATGGCTGGATCGCACCGGTGAGCGTTGTCTGGCAGTTATTTAACCCCAGCGTGCGGATCTATGAAGGCAATAACGCAGGCTGGGCTTATGATTTCGGCTTCTATATCGCCGTCGTGGGTGGTTTTGGCAGCGCTGCTCTGAGCCGTAAACGCAAGAAATGCAAGAATAAGGACTGAGCATCGGGTGCTTTCCGGCTACCTCTATCTCTTGCTGACCGCGGCGATCTGGGGCTTTGCCTTTGTGGCGCAACGCCTCGGCAACGCCAGTCTGGATCCTTTTACCTATAACGCTCTGCGTTTTGCGCTGGGGGCTGTGTTCATCGGAGTGGTGAAGCTCCTGCAGTCTTCCGGCAGGGATTCCGCCAGCTCGACCGTCAAGGCTGTTCCGCATCGTTCCCGCTTGGTATCGCCGCTCGGACTCGGCTTGCTGCTCTTTCTGGCTTCCTCGTTGCAGCAATGCGGGATGCTTTGGACAACTGCCGGAGCGGCTGGTTTCATCACGGGGCTCTATGTCGTAATCGTTCCGCTTCTGGGTATCCTGCGCCGGCAGAAACTCTCCGGCCTGATGTGGGTCTCTTCTCTTTTGGCAGTAGTAGGTTTGGGCTTGATCAATGATTTCTCTGACCTGAACGTTTCGCTGGGCAACGCTTTGGTGCTGGTCGGAGCCTTCTTCTGGGCTGGACACGTGCAGATGATCGATAAACTGCGGCAAGATCATGAGACGCTGGAGCTTGCCTTTGATCAATATGCGATCACGGCACTGCTGAGTTTGGGCTGCGCTCTGGTCTGGAATCTGGTCAGATCACCTGGCTACCTGATCTCCCCCGAGCTCTTTCTGGCAATAGCCAAAGCTGCCATGCCCATCGTCTATGGCGGGATCTTCTCCGTGGGCATTGCCTTCAGTCTCCAGGCATATGCTCAGAAACGCGTGGCTCCTGCCAAAGCAGCCGTGATCCTCTGCAGTGAGGCGATCTTTGCCCTATTGGGCGGCTGGTGGATCCTGAGCGAGGTCGTAAGTATGACCATGCTCGCCGGAGCAGCGTTGGTTCTCCTGGCAATGCTCCTCGCCATCAGGATGTAGGGGCGGTCGCCAGAACCGCCCTGATACTAGCGGATAAGTTCTAGACTGTTCTCAGTGACTCGATATTCTCTTTCGCTCCGGGAACGTTGGCAATGATGAACTGGCTCTTCTCGCAGGGGAATTCAGCGCATTCCGCACAGGTTTTGTAACCCTTGCTCACGGCACAGGCACGGATCGGGCAGTTGTTGCACCAGGCAAAGTGTGTCCCCTCTTCGGTACAGCCGACGCAATTGATATCCGCGGCAGTGAGGCTGGCGTCATAGTTCTTGGACCAGCGTACGGCAATGTCTGCCTTTCTTTCCAGGTCTCCTGAAAGTGTGGCTTCCCGGCATTCGCAGGTAAAGCAATCTAGCCCGCAGGCTGAGATAAGTTTTGACATGGTTACTCCTTCTATGTGGGTTAGTGTGTTAATAAGTTAGTCTGCTCATTTGACTCAACGCATCTAAGCTCCTCTGTGAATACATCTCTTTTTTGAGCTTCTTGTCACGGGGAGCGTTCTCCAGCGGAGGCAGGATGCCGAAATTGGCGTTCATGGGCTGAAAACTCAGTTCAGAAGGCGTGATCAGATGCCTCCAGAGCTGACCCAGGATAGTCTCTTCCGGTAGCATAGGCAGTCCGGAGTCCAGAATATGCCCGAGCAGCGTGGCAATGCCGATGCTCTCGACGTAGCCCTCGACGCCGCTGAGCTGCCCCGCGACATAAACCTTGGGATTACCCCGCAGCGATAGATCGGGATTGAGCAACGCCGGTGAGTTCAGATAAGTATTGCGGTGGATCGAGCCAAAGCGGTGGAACTCAGCCTGTTCCAAGCCGGGAACCAGCCGGAAGATACGTTTCTGCTCAGGATATCGCAGCATGGTCTGGCAACCGACGAGGTTGTATGACGTTCGCTCCAGATTCTCTGCCCGAAGTTGAAGCACCGCAAAGGGTTTCCTGCCGGTGACGGGACTCTCCAGCCCCATGGGTTTCATCACGCCATGCCGCAGCGAGTCGATCCCTCTGCGGGCGATCTCCTCGACAGGCATGCAGTTCTCATAGAAAGAGAAACGCACATTCTCGAAGAACTTGCTCTCAAACTCATGCGCCTCATGCTTTTCACCCTCGATCAGGGCATTCACGAAGCTATAATACTCGTCTTTATCAAAGGGGCAGTTCAGGTAATCCGGATCACCCTTGTCATACCTGTCCTTGCTGTAGATCTTGTTCAGATCGAGGCTCTGCGCCTCAACGACCGGTGCGATGGCATCGAAGAAATAGAGATGCTCACTGCCGATTATTCCGCTAAGAGCCTCCATCATGCTTTCCGAAGTGAGCGGACCAGTCGCCAGGATCGTGAGCTCATCCGGTAGAGCTTTGACTTCCTCACGGATCAGCTCGATACTCTCTTCCGCTTCCAGAGCTTGCTGAACCCGCGTGGCGAACATCAGCCTATCCACCGCCAGAGCCTGTCCGGCGGGAACCATACACTCCCCGGCAAGTGGCAGGAGCGCGCAGCCCAGCATTTCCATCTCAGCTTTGAGCAGCCCCGAAGCTGTGTCCAGCCTTAGAGATTTGAGCGAGTTACTGCAGACCAGTTCCGCAGCCAAGCCGGTTTCGTGCGCCGGAGTTTGCTTTCCGGGACGCATTTCGTAGAGACGGACTTTCCAGCCACGCCTCGCCAAAAACAAGGCTGCTTCCGACCCCGCAAGCCCTGCACCGATGATGTTTATCTCTTTTTTCATTGTTGTCTTGTCCTTCACCCCTGTGCTTTTGTCAATCTTTTCTTCCCGCCTCGCACCGGACAGGTCTTTTTCTGTGTAGCGTTTGACAAAGTCGCGGAACAGCTTATATTTAATCATGGGTGCCCGATTTGAGACGGCATCCCCCTCTCATCAGGTTTGATTATTCTAAGGAGATATTGTGGATTCGTTTACGTTTTATAACCCGACGCGGGTGCATTTTGGCAAGGGCATGATCAATATGCTGGGCAGAGAACTCGAAGCTCTTGGGATCAATAAGTGCCTGCTGATCGCGGGTGGTGGCTCGATCAAAGAGAATGGCGTCTATGAGGACGTCACCGGCAACCTCAACGCCCATTCCATCAGCTGGACTGAAGGCTGGGGAGTTCAAGCCAACCCCACTCTCCACAAGGTTCGCCAGCTGATCACTCAAGCCCGGGACGAGCAGGTTGACGCCATCCTTGCCGTAGGTGGAGGAAGCGTCATCGACACTGCCAAAGCGGTCGCCGCGGGATTCTATCTGGAGGACGTCTGGAGCATCTTTCGTTCCGAAGCCAAGCTGGAAAAGGCTCTGCCGGTCTTCACCGTTCTGACGCTTTCCGCCACGGGCAGTGAGATGAATTCCTTCGCCGTGGTCTCCAATACAGAGACAAAGCAGAAGCTGGGGACAGGGCATCCTTTGCTCTTCCCTAAGGTCACGATCATCGATCCCGCCTACCAGACAAGCCTGCCCAAACAGCAGACTGTGAACGGCGCTCTGGATGCCATGGCACACGTTCTGGAATACTATTTCGCCGTGCGTGAAGCGCATGCCACCCGGGCGATCGACAATTCCCTGCTGAAGACTATCGTCGAAATGACCGACATCCTCGTAAATGATCCGAATGACCTGAACGCCAGATCGAACCTCGCATGGTGCGCGACGCTTGCCCTGAACGGCATCTCCGGAGCCGGGATGAACGGAGGAGACTGGGCTTGCCACACGATCGAACACGCCTTTTCCGCCCTGCACCCTCATATAGCACACGGAGCCGGACTGGGCGTCATCTTCCCCGTCTGGATCGAATACATGGCAGAGCGTCAACCCTCGCTCTTTGGGATCTGGGCGAAAGAAGTCTGGGGAGAACCGAGCATCGCTATGGGACTCAATCGTTTCCGCGCCAAGATCAAGCAGTGGGGCTCCGTTCTGAGCCTGCGCGATCTGGGCATCAAAAGTGAAGAACTCCCAGTCTTACTGGACATGATCATGAGTTCAACCCGTATCGGCGGGATCAGCAAATTCACCCGTGAGGACGTAGAGGCACTGCTGTTGCTGGCGTTTTGAGAGGTTAACCCAGAGATACTGAGACACAGAGACGCAGAGGGAGTTTAAGAAAAGAACTTCAAAACAGTGTCAGAAAGTCAAAGGGAGATGTTTTCCATCTCGTCCTTTTCGTCCATCTTTTTCGTTTCGTCCACACTCTATCATCCTGCTATCCTCTCTCTATCATCTTACGTCATGACATAAGATGATAGAGAGAGGATAGTGGTAAGATGGCGGTGTGAGCATGTGCCTTAGCCGGTCTAAGCATGGAGTTCAAAGCGCCGTAGCTGGTACAAGCATGGAGTTCAAAGCGCCGTAGATAGTCTTGAATCGACCTCTTATCTTGAATGGCGATTTGGACTTCATGCGTCAATTACCTTTAGTATCTATAGCTTAACTACAAACAGATGCTGATCGTTTTGAAGTCCAAGCCGGCGCTAAGACAAGTTATAAACGTGAAGATAATCTAGCCGTCTTGAACTCCAAGCTCAGTTTTCAACAGCCGTCTTGAACTCCAAACTCAGATCAGCTCTTTTCTCTTTCACTCTTTAGCTCTTTTTTAAACTCTTTTTAATCCTCTGTGTCTCTGTGTACCCCCCAGATATGGCGCTACGGCGAGCGCCTGTACAAATAAACAGGTCGTGACCACATGGATCACGACCTGTACCCTATTCGGGAATCAATTATGTGACTATCAGTAAGAGCTTTATTCAGTTTCCTGGTCTAGTTCCTGGAAAGCCTGAGAAGCCTTGAACTGGTTATAGAGGGCTTCTTCGTTACGGATATTGGCGGCAACGGTCTTGCGGATCTCGGTGCGGGGGATCTTTGCCTGAACCCAGGTCTTATAGCGAAGTGAGCCGTATTCTTCGATCTGGCGGGTCTCGATCTTGCCGAAGAGGATTCCGCTGAACCGAGCCGTTGAGATGGATTTGACGACTTTCTGGGAGAGGGCGAGAAGCTGAGGATCAAAGACGCCGGCTTCCTCTTCATAGGTCTTCATCATACCCTTGACTTCGGTTTCGACATACTGAGCCGCTTCAAAAACAGCATTGTTCTTGGCTGTGTCCAGGGAAGCCGTTTCGCTGACCTTGGTGGCTTGACCGTAGGTGCAGACATAGGCTTCGTCGTTTTGAGAAGCCCACCAGGTGGGACGATACACTTCTTCTCCACCGGGTTTGACGGTCTTGTTTCTATGGCAACCCAGGGTGACCAGCAGGAGCGCAAGAAGCATCAATGTGACAAGTATCTTTGTAGCTTTCATATTTCCTCCATTAGGGTTCATATTTTAACATTATCGTACTTAGAAAAGCAAGTCATTTTTGTCAATGACAAAATACGGCGCGGGGCAAACTGCTTGTGGATCATTTAGATTCCACGCGCTTGGGCAGACCTGCCATCTTCTTCAGATGCTCCGCATAGGTGCGGGAAAAGACGTTTCGCCCCTTACGATCCGCCTGGAAAAAGAGGTAATCATGTTTCACAGGATTGTAGGCTGCCTGGATCGAACTGAGGGATGGATTGCAGATCGGACCCGGTGGTAATCCCCCGTTGCGGTAAGTGTTGTAGGGCGATGCGATATTGACGTCATCGAGGGTGAGGACTTCGCGGTGGATCCCCTGCTTCTCCAGGATGTAATCCACGGTGGGGCAGGCTTCCAGCCTCATTCCCTGCTCGAGTCGGTTCATATAGACTCCGGCGACCGTTCCGCGCTCATCTTCATACATGGATTCACTCTCGATGATCGAGGCAAGGACGAGTTTACGGTAGAAGGTGCTGTCCGCCTTAGCATTGATCCCCGCGGAATCAAGCCTGCGGAAGAACTCATCGGTCTGAAGTTTCAGAACTTCCCGCGCGCTCATGCCAGGTTCAAAACGGTAGGTCTCAGGATAAAGATAGCCTTCCAGGGAGGGCAGCTCCAGACCGGTGATCTCTTTGACGAAACCCGGCTCAGTCGCCTGGGCATAGAGGCTGTCATAGCCGATCAAGCCGCTTCTGGCGATGCGGTGGAGAGTTCTGTACAGCGACCAGCCTTCCGGTATGGTGACGGTGAGCCTTTCGCTCTTCCCGCCCCTCAGACGCCTCACGGTGTCCATGAGATTGACTTTCCCGCCAAAGGTATAGAGCCCGGTCTTGAGTTCCTTATCCGCGCCGCTGAGTTTGGCAAGAGCGCGGAAGATCAGTTCGCTGCGGATGACGCCCGCGCGATGCAGCTTCCCCGCGATGGTGGCTGCGTTGTCGCCACGGTCAACCCTGATCAGCACTTCATCAGAAGTTTTGGGGATGATGATCGTCAATGCGACGGCTGTGATCCCCAGGGCAAGGATCAGCAGAATCGCTCCGGCTATTATTTGAGTACGTTTCATATATCTTTATTAAGTCCTAATTCTTTGCGTTGAGATAGTCCTTGAGGATCATCGCCGCCGCCATCGCATCGACAAGGGACCGTGCTTCCTGCCAGGAATAGCCCATCTTTTTGAGTTCGGCGTTTGCCTCAGAACTGGTATAACGCTCGTCCCAGCCGATGATCTCCGTTGTCAGGTGCTGACGGAGAACCTCCAGAACGGCGATAGTCTCGTCAGTCTTGGCTGTGTTCCCGCCCTCGATCGCGTAGGGTATGCCAAAGACAACAAGCTCGACAGACTGTGCCGGGATGATCTCCTTCAGCTCCGCGATGAAGCTGTCCATGCCGCTGTTCTCCAGAACCCGGTAGGGCTTAGCGAACATCTTCAGCGGATCGCTGAGTGCCAGCCCGATCCGTTTCTCACCGTAGTCGATGGCGAGGATCCTACCGATGGTCTTCAGAGGTTCGATTCGTCTCTCCAAATGGCGATATACCAGCCATTGCCGATCTGACGCAGGTAGAAACGGGCGACTCCGCTGGCGCTGATGGTAGTGTTGCTGGAAAGGTAGGATAGCACAAGATCGAAGACGCAGGGGATGACGATCCAGTCCTCATGCCCGACTTCCGGATCGATGTCCCAGAGGTTTTCCGGAGGGATCTGCAACCGGAGCTGGATCTGGTCAGGAGGTGGATAAACTCCATCCGTGGAACCGTTGGTGAAGAGATTCTCAGTATATTCGATCTCCTGCTCGTAATTCCACCAGGAATCGCGGATGCCGTCGCCATTGACGTCTGTCCCGATCTGACTAACTTCCGCGGCAAGGAGTTCAAAACGAAAGTCCGGCGTGAGCAGTTTCTTGTAGAGCTTGATATTCTTGTCCTGATAGGCTCGCTGCAGACTCTCCAGCAGTTCCTTGGGTGTGGAATTGTGCAAGCCTGAATCCAGCTCATAGACCAATTGCGGACGGAAAGGATTCCGGCAGCTTCCCAGCAGAACGGCAAGCAGAGCTAAGGCTAAGATCCTGATACTATTGCGAATAGCCATATTTCAGCATACCCCAGGTCGGAGCGCTGCCTCCGCGGTAGTCGTACCACTTGGAGATGTACCAATACCCGCCGCTAAGCTTCAGATGCAGCTCCATGCTCCCGCCGTAAACCGTGGTGGAAGAGGTGCTTTTAACGCTCAGGCTGTATTGCCGGTAGAGCTTGGCTTCGCTGGCGAGGATCTCGTCCGGGGAGCCGGGGATCACGCTCAGACTGAGAGTGATCTTCACGCTTTGGTTGTGGAGATTGATGAGCATATCCTGTTCTTCGGAGCGTGTCCAGATCTGGGTAATGTTATGCTCCTGAGCGTCCTGCGTTGCGAAATAGAACCGGTAGTCCGTAATGAACAGACCGCTGTATTTGACCACGTTACGCGCGTCGGTGTAACAATAGGTGAGGTTCTCCAGGCAGAGCATCCAGTCCGTGGCGTAGTCGTTCCATGGCGCAGGCGCGGAAGGCGGCTGGGCATCTCTGAGACCAAAGATGTCGCATCCCGTGAGCAGGATCATGACCAGCAGAACGATAAGGATATTTCTCATATCCTCATGTTTTTAGCTTATGATTCCCTGTCAATATATTTGTTCGGCGGTGTCAGAAACATCGCCTGTGTTTGCCGCTTCACCTGTATTGAACTGGTTTCGTGCCCGGATGATTCCCTTTAGATCCTGCAGATGGGCTTGATCTGATCTGCCTTGCCGGGTGAACTCAGTTTGAGCAGATATATCCCTTTGGCACAGGGCATTCCCTTCTCATCACTGCCGTTCCAGTGCATCTCTGCCTTGCCGTACGTATCGCTGATCCCTGCGATGCACTTTACCAGCTGGCCCCGCAGATTGTAGATCCGGATCGTGTATGAACTCTCCGCGGGCAGCGTCAATTCCAGCTTCAGCTCATCCCGCATCGGGTTTGGCGAAGTGGATATATGAAGCTCAGGAATCACCGGCGCGACAGGGTCGTCGATCGCCACGGGAGGCATCACCGCGTGCGCTGTGTATATAGTTCCGAAGGGATTGTCCGAGTTCCCGCCCGCCATCTTCTTCCAGATGAAAACCTCCAGTTCCGTATTGGATGAGGGAACCAGCCAGATCCTGCTTTCCTTGCTCAGAGCATCGTCGCCCAGGATCGTGACTGGATAATTCTCGATCAGCACGATCTCTCCATCCTCTCTGATCTGACTGAAACTGAGATAGTTATCACCCTCATTATCCAGCCGCGCGAAGATCTTGCGTCCATCGGGCATGACCACGATATCATTGACTGTGGTAGGCACGACCGATTCCATCAGCCAATCCGCCGCAAGATCCTGAGGATCGATCTCCCTGAGCCCGAGAGCGTATTGATCGTCTTGGGGGTTGATCTGGCACAGCAGGGCATGGTTGTCCGCCGTGATCGCCGTTCCTGTGATCAACCAGCCGTTACCGCTCACGGAACTGAGGTTCGTAAATTCGCCATTCATCTCGAATACAGCCTGATCATTGACGCTATACAGTGCCGCTGAGCCACGTTTGGCATAGTTTCTGGTGTGGATCTTGCGACAGTATTTGCTCAGGTAGTTGGTGGTGAAAACACCTGCTGAAGCGGCTCTGGAGCCCAGCCTGATCCCCCAGGAAAAGTATTTGGGATCGATCTCATGGCGTCTGTCGCCCCGGTAATCCTTCTTGTAGCCAATGCCCTGGCCCGAAGCCCCGGGATAGTTGGCTGGATAGATGGGAATATTCAGGATCGGATCCATGGGGTTGGTTCCGTTCACGTAGGATGCTCCCCCGCAAGCATCTATCGAAGGATCCCAGACGTTTCCGGTGTTGTATTCCGGATCGAGCCAGTTCCGGTGGACGTAGCCGCGTCTGCGCTGGTAGAGGGAACCCCAGAACTGGAGTATTCCCCGTTCCATATAGGGCTGAGCTTCCGGCCAGAGGGGGTTGTACCAGGGCAGATCAACTGCCGCGGGCCAGACCACCGTCGCCGTTTGAGGGTAGAAATAGCGGTGCAGATCGATATCCGTGTAGAGGTTGCCCAGATAATTCGCCGCCGGGATCGAGGCGTGCGGATGTTGATATTCAAAGGTGATGGTGCCGTCCTGACGCGGGTCATCATCCTCTTTCAGGGCTATGACCGAAGCGTAGATGTAGCTGGGGTTGGAATCCGCCTTGCACAAAGGATGCACTCTCTGATTGGAGACGGGATCCTTGAATCCGTACTTGAACAGAACCTTTTCCATCGTGATCAGGGTGACGGAATCCTCCAGATTGGGGTTGGCGGGATTATCCGGCGCTGTTCCGGCAGGAGTTCCGCTCAGGGTGATGTTTCCCACGATCCAGATGCTGTCGTGACATGCCCAGGAATGATGTCCGGAAAACACGCCTCTGATCCAGAGTTTGTTGTGAACCTGGTATTCACCGCCGTGGACATTGTAACCATCCAATTGTGTCCAGACCGTATCGCAGACGGTGATAGTATTCGTTCCCAACATCGAGGATCCGGGAGGATATTGTTGATAGACCTGCCTCGTTATCTGATGCGGATTGGTGAGCTGCCCCAGATGAACTGTGAAACTTTCCCCGAAGCCGGTGACCAGCACGATCTTATTGGGGTCAAAGGTTGCCGGCCCCACGTTCACCCAATTACTAAACTCATTGGCGACGTTATCCAGCTCGATCTTTGGAGCATTGGTGATCAGACCGCCTCTGAAGATGGATGCCGCATTGTAAGCCGTGGGAGCCTGGATGACCCCGCTGGTGATCACCGGTTCGAGAAAGATAGGCCAGCCGTTGTTTGTCCCGCCGGTGGTCTGCTTGATCCAGATGTTGCTATTGGAACGCACCGTCCCCTGCACGACGTCCGCTCCGTGAAAATAGACAGGAGTCTGGTTCCAGGAGAGTTCCTGGTCCGTGACGAATTGTGGAGCGCGGAGTTCCTCCGGATTGTCGGTCGTGGCGAAAGAGCTCTGCAGATACTCAGAATAGGGCACATCCAGCTCAAAATTATGATATTCAGTACCCCGGCGCTCGATTCTCGGACTCTTCTCGAAGGTCGTTCCCATGTTGAGGATCGCCCAGGTCATGCCGCCATTGGTGGATCTGGCAAGCTTGCGCTGATTCGTCTGAGTGAAGGTGACCAGGATCTCACCCGGAGAGATGGAGAGGGAAGGATTGCAAAAGCCGTCCCAAACCTGATCAATAGCGGTGCTGCTCCAGGTGGTTCCGCCGTTGTAGCTGTA
>Ga0116171_10004304_pt1 | contig 12850 bp, 10 predicted proteins | sample AD_JPNHW2_MetaG_FD_89798 | JGI IMG/M metagenome (GOLD analysis project Ga0116171, IMG submission 89798) | Active sludge microbial communities of municipal wastewater-treating anaerobic digesters from Japan - AD_JPNHW2_MetaG | ecosystem: Engineered > Bioreactor > Anaerobic > Digestate | place...
TGGCATGAAAAATAAATGTGTCATTAGGACATGGTGAAAAGGCTATGTTTACATTTCTCATAATATCCCCGTTAAGTTTTTTTATATCAACTGAGGTTAGCCGTGGTTTTAGTCAATAATTAATTTTTATATAAATTCCAGCAGTAATTTTATTATAAAAAAATTGAAAATGACCCGGCAAACGGTAATATTATATTTATTAATCCCGGAGGTGATTTTCTATGCATAATGGGATAAGCTTTGATAATCAGAATGACGAACTGGCAATCGTGAAAAACGGGCAGACAATACTCTCAGCTGAATTGTTATATTCTATTGTTTTTGATCTTTTAACTGTAGACTGTTTTCTGCCGGAGGAGTGGCCCCCAATCAGGCAGAAGTTTGACAAACATAAAAAAACTTATGAATTATGTATCGGTGCTGAATGTGAAAAGCAGATGGACAGGGAGATAATAGAGGATGAAAAATATATTGAAGAACTTCGCGAAGGGGAGTATTTTCTGGAAAGCGTAATTGATCCCCGCAAGTTCATCAATGTATTGAGAAATAAACTGATATATCTCGGACTGACCGAAACGGATGATTTCAGAATCGACTATAACAGAAGGTTCGGACGGATTTCTGTCATTTTTACAAGCTGCGATTGAACCCTGTTATAATATATCTGTTACGACAACTGTCAGATCATCTTCAAAAAGCCCTTTGTTCCCCGACCACTGTACAAGATGAGTCTCTATTGAATGTGTAAAATCAGCAGCATTTTTATCAGCGTTATTTTTTATATATTCATGGAATCTTTCATCGCCAAAATATTCACCTGAAATATTGCGGGTTTCAGTGACACAGTCTGTATAGAGTATTATTCTGTCTCCTGATTCAATATCAATCTCTCTCATTTCACAGCTTTCTATAGGGAATACACCCAGAATCTTCCCCTTAGTTTTAACCGTGATGACTTCACCGGTATTTTTTTTCAGGATAACAAGCGGGCTATGGCCGGCATTCGAATTGACCAGTTTCATCCGGTCAAGATCGATATAAATGTAGCTCGCGGCCACAAAATGAGTCTCGCATTTGCCAAAGAGTGCGGCGTGTATATTCATGAGAAGTTTATCAGGCTGATCGTAGAACTGGGCCTGCATGTAGAATGCAATTTTAACCATGGATGAAATTAATGAAGCGGGTATTCCGTGACCTGATACATCAGCCACAAGTATTCCGATTCTTCTATTGTCTTCATAGTGGAAGTCGTAGAAATCCCCTCCTATAAGATCCATAGGCTTGTATGACACCTGGATATCGAGCCCGGGAAGTCCGGGAAGTTTTTCCGGGAGAATCGAGAACTGAATTCTTCTCGCTATTTCAAGTTCCTTTTGTATGCTCTCCAGCCTGTTATGCTTGCTCACCGCTTCTTTCAGCGTAAGGAGCATATCAACGCGTGCTATCAGTTCTCTTCTGTCGAATGGTTTTGCCAGGTAGTCATTTGCCCCGGATTCAAATCCGGCGACAATGTCCTGTATCTGATTTTTTGCTGTGAGCAGAAGTACAGGGAGCTGGTAGAGTGAGAATTTTTCCCTGATAAGACTGCATACATGGTAGCCTGTCATTCTCGGCATCATGACATCGAGTATGAGCAGATCCGGTACGCAGGTATTCTGTATAATGTTAATGGCTTCCATTCCGTTTTCCGCTGTGAGTATACTATACCCTTCGAGTTTAAGCTGGTTGACAAGCACCTGTACATTAACAGGTTCATCATCGACAATCAGTATTGTCGCATCGGCACATGCTCTATGTTTTAATGCCTTGTCTGCAATGTGCCGGACATCACTATCTCTCATAAGCATTCCTGAAGATTTATACGATTCATCCAGGTATGATCTCGGCTGAGAATTCAGCAGGTTAAGTGCGATACTGTCAGCAGTGGGAATAGTGAATCTGAAAACTGAACCTGAACCCGGTTTTGAAGTGACGCTTATCCTGCCGCCGTGGAGCTCCACCAGTTTTTTTGTTATTGCAAGACCAAGGCCGGTCCCGCCGTAATTTCTTGTATCTGATGAGTCCACCTGCTTGAAATATTCAAAAATCTCTCCGAACTTCTCTTCCGGGATCCCTATTCCTGTATCCGCAATTGATATTTCCATTTCTGATCCGGATATGGATGATGAAACCGTGATAGTGCCTGAGTCTGTAAATTTTACTGCATTGCCCATTATGTTATACATTATCTGCTGGATTCTGTTCTCGTCAGCTAAAGCGGCAGGCATCTCGGCGTTAATATTGTTAATTATTTTTACAGATCTGTGGCCGATGACCGGCAGCAGGAGAGTTGAAACTATCTCGGTTATCTGTCTCATATCAACAGGTTTTTTGTGAAGCATTATATCATTGTTTTTCATTTTTGAAAAATCGAGTATGTCATTTACAAGGTGAGTCAGTCTCTTCCCGCTGAATACGATCATCTGCAGATTTGATTTCTGGTTTTCGTTTATACTCCCCGCAGCTCCGTCAATCAGAGATTCCGCAATACCTATAATTCCGGTAAGAGGTGTTTTAAGTTCGTGAGAGGTATTGGCAAGAAAATCGTCTTTCAGCCTGTTGGCTTTTTTAAGTTCCTCATTAGTTGCCGTGATTTCCATGTGTGCGCTTTTCAGATTTATAACCATGCTGTTAAAAGTATCAGCCAGTACGCCGAACTCATCAGTCCTGTTTATGCGGATCTTACATTCAAGATTTCCGTCACTTACATTTTTTGCGCCCCTGGTAAGTTTTTTTATCGGTCTGATAATATATTCCGCAAGCAGGATAGTAAGAAAAATTGTAGCGATGAAAGCAACCAGTGATGCGATAAGAGATATCATGACCATCGATTTTTTGAAATTTGAAATCTCATTCTGGAAAAGCTCAATAACTACAAGCCCGTTAGCGACTCCTTTACTGTCAGTAATTATACCATAAACAGTTGAGGTATTCAGCCCGTATATACTTGTCTGTTTTTCTCTTTTAACAATTGTATTTCTCTGGCTATCAATAACTTTTTTGCACCGTTCAACAACCTCTTTGGATTCAGCATAAAGCTCGCCGGGGATACTCTGTGATTCCCCCTTTGCAGTGAATGAACAGTATAATTCAGCGGGTTTATCATTTACATTTACTGCAGAATAAAGTTCACGGTTTCTGATGTTGAGTTTTTTTCCTGCTGATTCCATGGTAAGCGGAGACCTTGAAATAATCCTGACCAGTTCTTTATCACCAAGATAAAGAGCTCCGTTTTCATTTATTTTCAGCGGAATATCATTATCTCCGATCCGGATGTCGAAATCTTTGGTGTAGATAGTCTCATTATATTTAATTCTTATTTCATTGTCTTTTCCTATGGTAAGTGCAAGTCCGAAAAATTCTGTAGTAATCCATATAGTGTCAGTTGTCAGTATATCTGAATCGATGATGTATGTGAGTTTGTCATTTTTACGGTCATAGTTTATAGTGAAAAGATAGCTTATGTAATCCTCATTCAGCCTGATTTTATTCAGATAGGTCAGGTATTTTTTATAATCAGCATCCTTTGTTGCGTCAAGGCTGGTGAGAGTTTTATGTTTTTCGCCGTCAATAGACAGCGCGATAGATCTTGCCAGTGACTCTTTACTTTCCAGAAAGGAGTTGTAGTATAATTCTCCGGCATACTTATAAAGAGCAGCTCCCAGTGATACCGCGATAATCAGGTCGGTAATCAGCGAGTAGAGAATAATTTTCTTTTTCAGGTTTATCTTCATAATAAAATTAAGGGCTCCAGTTATGTTTGAAACATGTTTTCCGTGGTGTAAGGAATTTCATAAATGCCGATTATCAGAATGTCAATATAAAAACAGGATAATTAGTACCAGGCGGGCTTTTTATGAACAGTTTTGCAGATTATTCAGGATTTCAGCAACGAGCATTAATCACCCTGCACCCCCTGGGTGAGGTGCGGGGTTTGATGCTGTTAATTATTTAATATCATGTTCCTGAAAAAACAGGTTTTTTTCTTTGTGCAAATGACTGTAATGCTTCCAGAAGATCATTTGAGGGAATTGTATAGTTGCTCACAGCTGCATTAAATTTAAGCGAATCATCAATAGATTTACCGATGCCGTATTTTAATACAGCTTTGGATGCCTGCACTGCAAGAGGTGAATTATCAGCAATCTCCTGCGCCATTTTTTCGGCAGCAGCCATAAGTTCATCGAAGTTTTCATATACTTTATTTACAAGATTTATCTCTTTTGCCCTTTGAGCATCTATGTTCCCTGCTGTAAATGCAAGCTCTCTTGCAACTCCCTGTCCGACAATCTGCGGTATTCTCTGGAGTACACCTACATCAGCAACAAATCCGATTGCAGCCTCTCTCAGAGAGAATATTGCGTCCTTTGTACATAGACGTATATCGCATGCCGTGACAACATCGAGTCCTCCGCCGATACAATGGGAATGGATTGCAGCGATTACAGGCTTTCTGCATTTTTCCATAGCGGAGATCCCCTCCTGCAGTGAAACTATTTTTTCGAAAAATTTTCTTTTTACCCCGCCGTACTGCTGCTTCTCCATAAGTTCGCTGAAAAGAGGAACCATGCTCGGAAGGTCTATTCCCGCGGAGAAACATGAACCTTTACCCGCCATAATTATAACACGTACTTCATCATCCTCATCAAGCTCTTTGAAGATAGGAATTGTTTCCAGCCATGCAGGGGGATTCATGCTGTTTTTTTTCTCCGGCCTGTTGAGCCAGACCCAGGCTATAGGCCCTTTTTTTTCTACTGAATAAAATTCATAACTCATAAAGTATCTCCTTGTATTTTAGGCGGTAACAAAAACTTCATATTTATTATTGCATCGGGTCCGCTTCGGCAGGCTTAATGCGCCGACCGTGGCTGTGAAAAGTCTGTCGCCTATTAGACCCTGCTATAATCAGGTGATCATACTCACCATGGAACAGCCGGAAAAATAATATCCTCAGTCGGCTTTTTCCCCGGCATCTTTCAGATATGGTGCGAGAATTAAACTCTGGATTACAACAAAGATCAGCATGAACCCGAGAATTCCGAAAAGTTTGAAATTGACCCATATATTAGTTGAAAAATGATAGGCTACGTAAATATTTACACATCCCACTGCGGCAAAGAACAGGGCCCAGGTTAAATTAAGTTTTTCCCATACATGGGCAGGAACGGTAATCTGCTTCTGAAGCATGGACTGAATGAAATTTTTATCAAAAACATAACGCCCGATAAGCAGTGTTCCGGAAAAAATCCAGTAAAGGACTGTCGGTTTCCATTTAATAAACATTTCATTATGAACTAAAAGAGTCGCTCCCCCGAAAACAATAATGACAATAAGGCTGATGATCATCGGTTTCTCAACTTTTTTGTTTTTAAAATAAGCGTAAGTAATCTGCAGAATGCTTGCTGCAATCGCTACCGAAGTAGCTACATAAATTCCTTTAAACTTATAAGCGGCAAAGAAAAGAATTATAGGGAACATTTCGAATAAAAATTTCATCATATCTCCGGTTGAATTTTCGGTTAAAATTGTACTTACAGGAATTTCCTGCAGTCAGGGGAATGTTGAAATTCAGGAGCTAAAAAGCAAGAAAGATTTCTGGCTGAAATGTGATTTTTTGGAGGTGAAATTCTCTGCTATTATCTGGATATTTTAAGTATATTAAGCAGAGAAATCCTCCATCCGGTTTGACAGGCTCACTGCAGAGCTTCCTGCCGCCCCTTTGGATAAAGATACTGAACTTAAAGTGTTGACTTTACATTTGCCATCTTTATCAACGGGTGATGACGTCAAAGCGGCGTGGGGTTTGAAGTTTTCTTCACATAAGATTATAAGGAGTCAGAATATATGGAAGTAGTATTTACCCGAAGGTATAAAATCAACCTTGTATTCTCAATAATAGTTTCACTGTCTGGCGCGTCATTCGCCGCTTATGCCGCTCCATATTTATTCGGGAATATGGCAGTAGGTCCGGTTAATCTTGATGGCGCTGCAGCGGTATCGGTGTTTCTCCTGCTTCATCTGTTTATAACAGGTAAATACAGGAGAAGAAAAAAAATTGTATCAGTTCCCTTCCCGGAGGATTGGAGGACAATTCTGTCGGATCTAGTACTTTTTTATAAAATGCTCAATGCGGATGAAAAAAATTATTTTGAGAAAAAGGTTCAGATATTTCTCGCTGAAAAAATAATAACAGGGATCGGGACTGAGGTCGATGACAGTACTAAACTCCTGATAGCGTCAGCTGCCGTTATTCCTGTTTTTAAAATTGAAGACTGGGAATATGATACACTGGGGGAGATTCTTGTTTATCCTGACAGGTTCGATCATGACTATAATTTTACATCAGGCGACAGGGATGTGCTTGGTATGGTTGTTCAGAATACCTCTTCGCTGATCATATCTAAAAAAGAACTCTTTAAGGGATTTAAATACAATGAAGGCGGTAATACTGCGATTCATGAATTCATTCACAAAATGGATGAGGAGGATGGCGATATAGACGGCCTCCCTGTGCTGATGCTGTCAAGGCAGGAACTTAATGAATGGAAAAAAATCAGGGCATCCGAGATGAAGAAGCTTGAATCAGGCAGATCGGATCTGGATTCATACGCTCTGACCGGGGAGGCTGAATTCCTTGCAGTTGCAGGTGAGTATTTTTTTGAGAATCCAGTAAAGATGAAAGCGGGTAGCCCTGAACTGTATAATATTCTGAAACTCATTTTCAGGCAGGATACAGCTTCAATAATTAAAGCTGAGGCTGTAGGATTATTTAAAAAGAAGAGGAAGTGAATCCGTATTCATTTTAAGAAAAATAGAAAATTGTTGACAGAAAACATAAACTTTTATAGTTTGATAATTATCAAAGTGTTGGATTAAATGGAAATATGAAGAAAAGCTCTAAGACGCCTGTTGACGCCAAAAGAATGGCAAAAATATTCAAGGCTCTCTCCAACGAGAACAGGCTTGAACTGTTTCTTGAAATACTGAAAATAAATGAAACCTGTTTTGAAACTGAATGCACTGAATGTTTTATAACAGACATCATGGATACTCTCAGTATAGGAGCGCCGACGGTTTCTCATCATATGAAAGAGCTTACTAACGCGGGCCTTGTCATTACGGAGAGAAAGGGAAAGTTTCTTACGGCAAAGATCAACGATGAGCTTATTAAAGAAATTTCCGGGATCTTTTCAGCTGATAAAAGCTGATATTTTTTTGTTTAATGATTCGATAATTGTCAAATTTTATACATGTTAAATTAAAGGAGGATTGTTATGACAGGTAAAAAAATAGAGGAAATTATAAGAGGAAGGTATTCATGCAGATCCTTCAGGCCGGTTCCTCTTGCAGATAGCGACAGGCTGAATCTCGAGGAGTTTATTTCGCAGAAAATTACAGGGCCGTTCGGAACCGGCGTGAGGTTCAGGCTTTTTGCCGCTGATCCGCTTGACAGCACTGCGCTTAAGGGGCTCGGCACCTACGGTTTTGTCAGAAATCCGGCAGCTTTTGTTGCAGGAATAATAAAGGAATCAGAGATGAACCTGGAGGATTTCGGATATGCCATGGAGAGAATAATACTTCATGCGACTGAGGCGGGATTAGGGTCATGCTGGCTTGGAGGGAGTTTTAAAAGGAGCAGTTTTGCTGAAAGAGCGGGAATTGCCGATGATGATCTTATTCCTGCCGTAGCGGCTATCGGCTATTCAGCTGATAAAAAAACATTTACTGACAGGATTGTAAGGGCAACTGCAGGATCTGATAAAAGAAAGGGGCGGGATGAACTTTTTTTCAGCAGCTTTATGGGATCGCTGAATACAGATTCTGATAACAGTTACGGAAAAGTGCTTGAGATGGTGCGCCTTGCTCCATCCGCATCAAACAAACAGCCGTGGAGAGTTGTGAAAGAGGAGGGGAAAAACGTGTTTCATTTTTTCCTCGAGAGAACCGCGGGCTATTACCGTCAGAATAGATTTATCGGAGGCGCGGATCTGCAGAGAGTGGATATGGGGATAGCCATGTGCCATTTTGAGTGCAGCGCCATTGAGTCCGGACTTAAAGGATTATGGAAACACGAAATCCCTTCTGATCTTAAATATCCGAAAGGATGGGAGTACAGTATAACATGGGATGGAAAATAATTTATGAAAATTACAAGGAGATCATTTGCGCTCATGGCTGCTCTAGCTGCTGCGGGATTATTTTTCTCCGGCATACTACGGTGTAATGAATTGAAAACCGGAAGCAGGATGAAAGGGAATAAGGTAAAGAGAGGGCTTGTAGTCTGGTACAGCCAGACAGGTAATACCGCGAGGATAGGAAAGCTCATTGCCGCTGTATGGAAGAAGATGGGAATTAAAGTAGTCTCCGGGGATTACCGCGATCTGGTGAATATAAATCCTGCTGATTATGATGTAATTGCTGCAGGGAGCCCTGTGTTCTATTATGAAGTGCCTGAGAATTTCAGGCAGTGGATCAGCAGATTAAGTTCAATAGACGGGACTCCGGTCGCATCCTTTGTCACTTTCGGAGGAGAGGGGGGCAACCAGCATAATACGGCATACAGCATTCTTGAAATGCTCTCCCGTAAAGGGGGAGTTCCTGCAGGGATGGGGCTCTTCGGCGCCATGTCGGCATTTGCTCCCACATGGTCTGCAGGTAACGGGGACCGTGTACTTAAATACAAAGACCAGCCCGATGAAGCAGTCTATACCAGGGTGCGCGAATATGCTTCAGGTATAATCAGAAGGATCAATGCCGGTGAAACATTTGAAGCCGCAGGAGAATTCAGCTTCAGGGATTATATAAGCGGCGGTGTTTCCATAGGTGCTACAAAGCTTCTCATTACCGGGCATAGTGTGAATACTGGTAAGTGTATAGGGTGCGGGAAATGCGTTAAATCCTGCCCTGTAAATGCGATTTTTCCCGATAAGGGTTCTGTTGATACAGGCCGGTGCATTGCATGTTTCGGCTGTGTCAATAACTGTCCCGCGGATGCTGTAGAGATGAAGTTTATGGGGAAAAATGTTTACGGATTCAGCGGGTTTCTGAAAAGGAATGGTGTTGTGGTTAAAGAGCCGGCGGAGATAATAAATGGATAAATCATAAGACTGAGTATTCCCTCACCCGGCTGAAAGCGGGGAGAGGGTGCTCCAGCGGCAGCGGTGAGCGGGTGAGGGCATTTACCTCAAACTCGCCACAGAAACTCCGTCCCCCCCTTCGCCCATCTCGCCAGGCCTGAAATCCCGGACATATATACTCGTCTTGAGCGCTTCACGGACAGCCTGTTTCATGGCGCCTGTTCCGTGGCCGTGAATTATAATTACTGTTTTAATCCCCTGGCGGTCCATCCTGTCGAGAGAGGAGTTCATGAACGCAAGAGCCTCTTCGACCCTTTTGCCGCGCAGGTCTATTGTGTTGTATGACGTCTGTATAGTTGTTCCGATAATATTGTCTGAAATTCCGGAGATTACAGGTCTTTTGTAATCTCTTCCCTTCGACTGCCCTCCGGATTTATGAGGGATGAGATATAGATCTTTAACGTTGAAACGTGACTTTATCGTGCCTCCGAGAAGTACAAGTGCTGTTTTACCTGACCCGTCAATCTCTTCAATAGTCCCCTCTGCTTCGATAGACGCAATGAAAACCCTGTCGCCCTTCTTTGCGTCTTCAGGTACAAGTTCTTTAAGCGTGTCGGAGTATTTCTCCCTGGATTCCTCGCTCATTCTGGCGGTTATCTCAGCTCTGAGTTTCATTATCTCTTCGTTCAGTCTGCCGGCGTCTTTCTGATCAAGGGCCTGAAGTTCTGTTATTCTCCCGGCTATTTTCTCCCTGTATCTGTTCAGTTCATCGATAAACTCCAGTCCCCTGGCTTTTTTTGTTTCAGCGATAAGTCGGTTCAGCTCATCCTGCTTCGATTTTATTTTCTCCCGGTCCTCTGTTATCTCATGGGTGAGGGACCTTACCTTTTCACGCTCCTCTTTTATTTCATCTTCATAGGCCTGAATCTTTTCAAGGAGAGCCTCGACACTCGATTCCCTGCTGTCTACAAGTTCACTGGCGCGGGATAATATTTTTTCAGGAACTCCATAGATCCTGGCGATCTCAACTGCATGGCTGACGCCGGGAATACCGATCCGGAGCTCATAGGTCGGTTTAAGAGTCTCCAGGTTGAATGTAACAGAACCGTTCCTGAACCTGCTGTCGTTAACAGCAAGTTCTTTTAATTCGGTATAGTGCGTTGTTACGACAATCCTGCTCCCTGTGTTTATCATGTATTCAAGTATCGACTGCGAAAGGGCGGCTCCCTGGCGGGGATTTGTCCCTACGATTATTTCATCTATTATAACGAGTGTTCTTTCATCAGCCTCTCTCAGAATGCTGTTTATTATTGTAAGCTGTCCGGAAAATGTGGAGAGCGACTGGGACAGGTTCTGGTCGTCACCTATATCTGCCATAATATTGCTGAATATTCCGATTATAGAATCGGGGCTTGCCGGTACATGGAGTCCGTACATTGCGAAGAGTGTGCAGAGCCCGATTGTTTTGAGCATTACAGTTTTACCGCCGGTATTTGCCCCGGAGATGATAAGCGCGTTGTAATCCGTGCCGAGTTCAACATCATTTGAGACAATCGTGTTGGGAGACATCATGTGGAGAAGAGGATGGTGCGCCCTGTAGAGCTTAAGAACCGGTTCGCCGGAGATTACAGGTTCGCTGCTCCTTGTCATGATGCTGAACTTTGCTGCGGCGTTTATGAAATCAAAAAAAGTAAGCACCCGGAGGTTTGAGTCAAGGTACTCGCCGTGTGCCGCAACCGCTATAGTGAGCTCTGCGAGTATCTTCTGTATTTCCAGTGCAAGTTCTTTGTCCAGCATGATGATGCTGTTGTTGATATGGGTAAGCTCCGACGGTTCAAAATATACTGTTGAACCGCTTGCTGAGATATCGTGCACGTTTCCGTTAATCTTACCCTTCATCCCCGATTTAACAAGGATTACATAGCGTCCGTTAACAGTGGTGAAGGTCTTCTCCTGAATTATCTTTTCGTTGTCCGGGGAATGTATTATTTTGCTGAGGCGCTTCTCTATGTCCAGCTTTGCAGCATGTATCTCTTTCTTTATCTTTTTCAGAATAGTAAATTTATCTTCATTGAGGTGCCCGTCATCAGTGATCGCCTCCGCCAGAATTTTGTTCAGCTCATTAAGCGGATTTATTCTTGAGTATTCATCTTCAAGTGAAGGGAACTCCTCTCTGTGCGCCGCAAGGTATTTTTTTATTCTTTCCGATGCAATAGTGAACTGCTTGATCTGCTGCAGTTCCTCAAGGTCTAAAACTCCCCCCTTGCCTGCAATTGCAGTGAGGCTTGAGATGTCGCTGATACCTGTGAGTTGCGGAGGTGTACCCCTCTGTATCAGTTCCTTCATGGCGCTGATTTTTTTCATCTGGATTATGACTTTCTGCTCCGGGATAGGCTTAAGCCTGGAGGCCATTTTTTTTGCGGCGTCTGATACGCAGAGAGAGGTTATCTTCTCTTCAATGAGAGGCCATTCGAGTATATCGAGTATACGTTTATCGAGTCTGTTTTTCATAGTTTAGTTCTATATTGTTTTTTATATTGGAGCCACAGCGGGGTTTTATGTGTCAATAATTTAATTATCAGAATCAGGATTTACAGGATTAAAGTATTTTCAGGGGCCTTTATCAGATGCCGTTGAGAACATCTTTTATAAATTCAAGAAGGATTGTATGTATGCATTATTGCCGGTCGAATTTACATGCTGATCTGCCGGTTAAGCCGGGGAGAGCAATTTTAAGATTTAAGAAGAGGAGATATCTTTTATCTGATTAAAAATATCATACAGGTGGAGTATATAATGAGTATATAGCCTGTATTGGATCAGAAAGCAATGATATACGGAGGCCATACAGAGCGGCTTCGGAACGGGTACAGGGTTGTGTATTCAGTGAAAGGTTGTTATCCTTTGGAGATACAGGTTCTGCCGATTCAGCGGATTGAGGCTCAGCCGGCTTCTTATTATTTTTATTGAGTTTTATGTACTGCTGTATAAAGAGATTATGGGCATGCATTCTGAATTTACGGGCTTTTTTTCTGTACTGCTGTTTCACATCTTCACTGAGGAGTTTCCATTCAGTCATGGCCTCTGTGAAAAGCGAACGCTGTGACTCCTGGGCTTCGCTCTTTGGGTTGTGAGGTATTACGTATTTTCTTGCATAGAGTTTATCCCATGCTTTGTAGTATACCAGGCCGCCGCAGCGTCCGCTTAATTCTGTAAAAAGCGCATCGAGTTTTATTTTTGCCATGATTGCTCCTTTGCCCTGACGGATTTTCATCCCGGGAATGTGATTAGATTTATTGTGATCTTTTCACTTCTACGATGTGAATACGGAAAAAGTGAAAGGAAATTATAAAAACCGTAAAAAGTTCAAATTTTTTATTATTTCAGCACGGAATAAATTTTCGGTGTTTTTATAAAAAAGATTTTTAAATGTAATATTTTAATCTTTATTATTAGTATATGAGGAAAGAGTGTATTAAATAAAATTATAGAAAAGGGAAAGGTATGACAAAGAACATGATTACAAAAGTTTTCCGGGCTGCGGGAATATTCAACATCGGCGGCATGCTTTTATTCTCACTTTTTTTTACTAATCCGTATCCTGAAAAGTATTATCCTCTTGTTTTTTCAAAATTCGGGATGGTCGCAATAATTTTGTGGGGCATGGCCTATATCTCAGTTTCGTCGGTATACATGCATACACGGGGGCTTATGTTTGTCTTTACCATAGAAAA
>Ga0116171_10004306_pt1 | contig 12848 bp, 7 predicted proteins | sample AD_JPNHW2_MetaG_FD_89798 | JGI IMG/M metagenome (GOLD analysis project Ga0116171, IMG submission 89798) | Active sludge microbial communities of municipal wastewater-treating anaerobic digesters from Japan - AD_JPNHW2_MetaG | ecosystem: Engineered > Bioreactor > Anaerobic > Digestate | place...
AGGCAGGGGATTCTTCACAGTGATGACCGAACGCGGCGAACGCTATACACGCGACGGTTCCTTTACAATCAACCAGGACGGCGTCCTCATGACCCATAACGGAAATCCTGTAATGGGCGAAAACGGCATAATCCGCGTACAGCAGAACAATTTCATGATTAACGAAAGGGGCGAGGTAGTGGTTAACGGCGACCTCTCTGCAGACCCAAGGGACGTGGTAAGCATGGCCAGTAACGACTGGACAGGCCCCGTTGTAATAGACAAGCTGAAGATTGTGGACTTCGAGAACATCCGCCACATAAAAAAAGAGGGTGACTCGATGTACAGGGAGACTGAATATTCAGGACCCGCGCTGCCTCCCGGTGAATACAAGGTGATACAGGGATTTCTTGAAAAATCAAACGTTAACATTGTACGCGAGATGGTCGACATGATCGAGGTGAACCGCAGCTACGAGGCGAACCAGAAGACTGTTACTTCGCACGACCAGACACTGGGCAAGCTGATAAACGAAGTTGCAAGGTAAACCTGTGCTTTAAAATATTCTTATCATCTGTTCTACCCTGGATCAGTATTCCATGCATGACTGCAGCGGTTTACAGTGTATATTATTTTTTCATTCTACTGCAAGATCGACCATCTCCCTGATTATCTCTGCAGTGAGCCCCCATATAACACCATGTTCTGTCCTGTATATGTATACCTCATGAAGCATCCCGCCCCAGGAGCCATGGTACCTTTCGGGAAGACCAAGCTCCTTGGCAGGAAAAATCATCTCCCTGCCTCCTGATTCTGTTTTACGGTAGGGATTAACCTGTATATGGATATTATATTTCTCAAAACCCTTCACTATAAAATCCATGGCAGGAACAGTGAAGACCTTCTCTACCTCATCCTTGCTGATCTTAAAGGAATCGATACTGTCAAGAATGATACGTCCCACATATACATCAATCACAGCACCCATGGGAGCAACAAGCGCCCCAAGATAACCGTCAATACAGATATCATCCGGGCTGATGCCCATCTCCTCGACAGTCTCCCGTACAGCTGTCTGCTCAAATGATTTATCTGATGCAGGATCATGCCTGCCGCCTGGAAACGACACCTCGCCGCCCTGCCTGATACCCGCTGCCCGAAGCTGGAACACCAGGTGCCATTCATTATTTATCCACATAAATGGTACAAACACAACCGAAGACAGGGACCTGTTGCGGCCTATAATTCTTCCTGAACCTGTTAATCCTCTGATTACTTTTTCGTACATTACGCCCCCGGGGGTTTACAACCGGATAGTTTGAATGATTATATACAGGAACTCTGGTATGTCAAGGTCTTTGATTATGACCAGGACAGATGTTCAAACTGTTAAGCTTATGTCATATCATGATGCATTTATACTGGAAAAGTACTTGTTTTTCAACAAAAAAACCCATTTGGGCTTTTTTGTTGTTGCCCTGATTAAACTAAAACCCTATATTATCCGATATTATAGTGGGTGCATTTAAATAAAAATATCATGTGCCTGCAGAGTAAATGCGTAAACAAAGGATTATAGACGCTCATTAAAAAAGTGGAGAAACCCATGAATTACAAAAACATCGTCATATTTATAACAGCGATATCTTTATCCGTTTCAGGCTGCGGAAAAGCCAGTTCAGGGAAAACCTACCCCAGGTATGGCACAGGGGATAATGAACTGATAAGCTTCAGCTTTACTGTTCAGAAAAACAGTACGCTTGGCGCAGATGCCGCGGGTACGATCAGCGGGGAAACAATTAATGTAACCGTACCCCACGGTACCGACGTAAAAACGCTTGTTGCAGTATTCGTAACGGACAGTACTGACGTTAAGGTCAACGATGTTCCCCAGATCAGCGGTGAAACAGCAAATGACTTCAGTTCAGATGTTATATATACGGTTACAGCGAATGATGAGGTGAAAACATATACAGTTAAAGTTGCGATTGCGCCTTCATCAGTGAAGACAATCAGTAAATTTTATCTTAACGGGACTGAAGGAACTATAGACCAGTCCACAAATATAATAAATGTATCACTTGCTCCGAAGACATCCCTTACTTCACTTACTGCATCATTCGATGCTGTGTGCAAAAAAGTACTCATAGGTGAAGCTGAACAGGTCAGCGGTGAAACACGCAACAACTTTACCGGTGATGTGATATACACGGTTCATGCCGAGGACAATTCAACCCGGATCTATACTGTCAGGGCAACCGTACAGAAAGCCGCATGGAAGGAGATCGGTTCCTTTGCCTTTAATACGACGATCAATGCAGCAATAAATTCAGACCTGGATACGGACATACCGGGAGACTTTTCGGGCACCACTATCAATTTTGTACTCCCCTATGGCTCTGAATCATCAGACCTGGTTGCCACTTTTACATCTACCGGCGAGAAGGTGACAGTTGGCGGCCTTGAACAGAAATCGGGCGAGACGCATAACAACTTTTCATCTTCAGTTGACTACGTTGTCGAGGCAGAGGATGGATCAAGCGAGACCTATACTGTCAATGTAACAATAGCAAAAAATTCAGCAAAGGCTATTACAACATTCATACTGGATGGTGAAACTGCACTAATTGATGAAGATGCGGGCACAATTACAACCGAGTTCCCGCAGACAAAAAATATAACATCACTGATTGCTGATTTTGTTACCACGGGTGTAGGTGTGGCAATAAACGGCGCAGACCAGGTTCCCGGTGAAACTGCGAACGATTTTACCGCAAACCCGGTCTACAGGGTAACAGCAGAAGATGGTTCATATAAGGATTATATCGCTTCAGTAGCCCGAAGCATCGAGATTACAGGGCTCTGGAATTTTGACAGCACCGCAAGCGCGGATTACACAGTTTTTGAAGCGGCCCCGGTAATCGTCCCTACAGGTACTGCACTGCAGTTTGACGGGTTTAATGACTATGTACTTATACCCGACAGTGATGCACTGACCCTTGCAAAGGCAGGAAGCATTGAGGCCATGGTGAAAATAATTTCTCATAGACCATTTGCCGGCATAGTTCATAAGGGAGTTAAGAAAGATTTCAGCGATGAAACTTTCAGTCTCCAGTACTGGACCACGCTGGGCAAGCTGAGATTTCTTGTGACAAACGCTGATGGCGATAGTTCCTGGATTGACAGTCCCACAAAACTCGCGCTGGACAAGTGGTACTATATTGTCGCGACGTGGGATGTTGCAGCTGCAAAAATTTGCATCTATATAAACGGATCTCTTGACTGCGAAGGTGCTATCACAACAGGCGATTGCCGTAACAGTGATGGAGCCCTGGTTATCGGCGCCCAGCTTCCCGTTGATTGCGGGGTTTCCGGATGGGGCAACCTGGGATTCAACGGACTAATTGACAGGGTCCAGCTCATGAGCAGGGCACTTACAGCTGAAGAGATTTCCGCCCGATACGCTGTTTTAGCCGAAGAGGAGAGCGGACTGACCGCTTTCATACTAAAAGCTGCCCCGAAAAATAAGCCGTTCATGCTGACAATACTTCTTGTAATTGCGGCCTTGATCGGCGGTCTATGGGCAAAAAACAGGCTGAAACATAAGAATGAATCGTAGTATTCAGATTTAAAGTGTATTCCATGAGCTCCTGTCGAGCTCATGGAATATCATATTCAACACTTAATTTTTAAATCCATTCAACGCGTTCAAATACCCTGTACCAGAAGATTCCGGTAATCCCCGGCACGGTTCGTATCATATAAAATATACTGGTTCCTGGTAAGCGGTGTTTCAGGTATTTTTATCCTGACTGTAGCCGAATTACCGGTCTGCTGTTCAAGCTGCAGCGCGGTATTGTCTATACGCATAAGTATATACCCCTTGAGGAGTGTGTGTTTCAGTCCGGTCTCATCATCACCCTCACTGTAGAAAATTACATGCCTGAGTGCATACTTTGTGCGGAACAGCATTTTCTGCGCTATGATAATTCTCCTGTCAGTCACCCGGACAATACAGTTAATAAAAACCACGGAGTGCGATCCCCCTGACTGTTCCACCCTGGTCCCGTATTCTTCAAACAGGAGAGTCTCGTCCTCCAGGAATTTCAGTTTATCAAGTGTTGCCTCCCTGTAAAGCAGGGCAATGGCTGCCATCATCAGGAAAAACAGGGTCAGGATAATAAGGTTAACCGGCATCAGACCTCCATAACTTTCAGATAAATAATAATAAATTACATGATAAGATCAGAATTAATTCAGAGTTTTTCTCAACCTTAATTTCATGGAAATATCATCCATATATTTTCATGGAAAATCAGGATATTAGAGCTTTTGGCCGCTAAAAAGTAATAAATTAACCGATTTATGAAAAAAGTCTTTGAAAAAATTATCATAAAAAAATCAATGTACGGATAATTTATCATATTAAAGTATATAATACACATTATGTACCTGTTTATATAAATATAAAAACTCAAAATAAAACGGAGAACTGAAATGTTCGATAATCTTTATGATTTCTACAGAAAAACATGCGAACAATACTCTGACAGGATACTTTTCAACGGAAGCATGGCATACGCGGAAGGATTTGCAATCGCAGAACAGCGTGCGGCGTTTCTGCAGTCCGAGGGTTTTAAAAAAGGAGATGTAATTGCCCTGCTGGCAGTGAGCAACCATGAATGGGTCCTGACATACATGGCTATCGGCATGATGGGGGGGATTGTTCTGCCGCTTGACGTCAACCTGCCCGCTTCCCAATACCCCGTGATGCTGAAAAAAATGAAGGCAAAAGCGGTCTTCATCTCTGACGGATACAAAAACAGGGCAGGGGGGATCAAGACCTACAGTGTGGCCCAGAACAGGTCAGTTGAAAAAAAGAAAAAAATCAAAGTCCCCTCAATGACCCCGGACGACATCGCAAGCTATATATTTACATCCGGAACAACCGGCGATCCCAAGATTATCACACTATCGCACAGGAACATCTTCGTTACAGGGAGCAGTACTGCACAGAGGGCACACATGTCGTCCAAAGATGTAATGCTCTGCCTGCTGCCGCTTTACCATGTATATGCGCTGGATGCCTGCTTTGCCGGGCCTTTTGCTCACGGTTCATCCTTTGTGTGGCAGACTTCGCTCAAGGGACCCGACATCATGAAGAGTCTTGCCGGGAACCCGATTACCATATTCCCTGCCGCGCCCCTGCTCTGGGAAATGTTCATGGACGCCATTATAAACAAAGTAAAGGCCGAATCGGACTTCAAGTACAAACTATTCACATTCTTCCTCGAATACGGCACGTTTATGCGGAAGATCGGTTTATCACCGGTAGTAAACAGGATATTCGACCCGGTCCACGTTTTGTTCGGCAGGAGCCACAGGTTCTTTGTAAGCGGCGGCGCTCCCCTTAAAAACAAATACAGGAAATACTACAGGAGCATGGGGTTCATACTTGTTGAAGGATATGGATTATCGGAAACTACAGGGCCGATCTGCCTGCCGGATCCGAATCATAATCCTATCGGGTCTGTCGGCCCTGCAACTGCAGGAAACCAGCTCAAGATTGTTGATTTCAATCAAGATGGCGTGGGTGAAATCTGCTTCAAGGGCGATTCAGTGATGCCTGGATACTATAAAAATGATGAGGCGAATAAAAAAGTTTTTGATGACGAAGGATTCTTTCATACAGGCGACCTTGGGAAACTTGACAAGAAAGGGAACCTGTACATTACAGGCCGCATTAAAAACGTAATTGTCCTCTCGTCCGGGAAAAATGTTTATCCCGAAGAGCTGGAGTCATACTACAAGCAGTCATCTGCAATAGAGGAGATTGCGGTCTTCGGTCTTGAGAAAGATGGTAATGAACATGTTTATGCAGTTATTGTACCTGTGCTCAAGTCAGACAAAAGCTTTGATCTGATACGCAATGAAATCATCAGGCTCAACAAGGGCCTCCCGAGCTACAAAATATTGAATGATTTCGCGATTTCATTCGACAAGCTTCCTGTCAATTCCGCGAGGAAGGTTGTGTACAGCCAGGTCAGGGAACTCCTTGCGAAAGGTGTGTACATGGAACACGAAAACGACACTGCTGTTCTGCGCGAGATACTTACAGGTCTTTCTCCGGCAGAAAATGAAATCATCGACCTTCTGAAAAAGAAACTCCGCACAAAAACAATATACACGCGTCAGACCTACGCTGATTTTGACATTGACTCCCTGGGTCTTGTTGACCTTGCTGCCCACTTTGAGGAAAACCTCGGAGTTACAATTGATGTCGAAAAGATGAAATCCATACAGACCATGGATGCACTCCTGGTCTATCTTTCCAGCCTGGAAAAGGGCAGCGGGAGTAAAATTACAGACAGGCTATTCAAGGGTAAAATCACAGAGAAGCCCCTGCTGTTCTTCAATCCCTTTCTTTACTTATGGATGGGCCTGATAGACCTCCTGTGCAGGTTCGCGTGGAAGGTTGAAGTCAGGAACCCCGGGAATCTTGACATAAAGAATAATATAATTATGGCAAACCATACATCATTCCTTGACCTGCTCTTTATAATACGCGCCATGAAGATCAGGGATATAAAAAACACCTATGCCATAGGGAAAAAAGAGGTTGATGTGATCAAATATGTATTTCACGGAATGCCTGTTATCTGGATTGATTACGCGAAGAATACTAACGAAGTATTCAAGCGGAGCTCAGACCTGCTGCGTCAGAACAAGTCTATTATGATCTTCCCGGAAGGGAAACGCACAGACACCGGGGAGATACAGGAATTTAAACTTGGTGCTGCTTATCTTGCGAAGAATATCGACAGGGAGATAATACCGATCACTATCAACGGTGCGTATGACATATGGCCGTCGCATAAAACATTCCCTGAAATATTTACAAAGAAGAGGGGCACAATTACTATTGGCAAAAAGATTAAACCTTCCGAGTTCAAAACAATTGAAGCGCTGACGGCAAAAGTGCAGAAGGAAATTGAAAAGGAACTTGATCCGGGCCTGAATAAGTTATAACACGCAGCATCTGCGGATTCATAAATCCTGGATCCGCAGCCACCTCCTCTCCTCACGCTGAAGAAACGATATAAACTTGTGCGGGTCATCAATACTGACATTGACCATCACTCCGGTTACCGGATGGGTGAACCGGAGTTCAACTGCCGCCAGGAAGAGGCCCTTCCCCTTATATACATTTCCATTAACACCGTAGAGTAAATCGCCCGCGATTGGATGGCCGGACTCTGCCATGTGCCGCCTCAGCTGGTGCATCCTGCCTGTCTGCGGGAAGAGGTCGACAAGGGTCAGGTACCCGTTTTTTATTGATCGAACCGAAAGTACCGGTGAAAATTCCGTAACGGCCTCGCGGCCGTCAACCATGGACGTAATGCGCCCATTCTCTGCTATCATGCCCTGCACCACAGCCCTGTAGCGTTTCTTCACACTCCTGGTCTCGAACTGCTGTCCCAGTGCAACCTGGCTGCGCCTGCATTTTGCCGCAATCACGAGCCCGCTTGTGACTGCGTCGAGCCTGTGAACCGGGAGCGGACTGCGGAGGGCATCCGGTTCGTGCGTCGGCGTAAGGTTGAACGGCAGCGCGTTCTGAACAGTTTTAAACCTGTTGCCGTTCACTGCCATTCCAGCGGGCTTGTTTATCACTGCTAAAAATTCATCCTCGTACACAACTTCGAGTGCTGCACGGTATTCCTTAACCCTTCCTGTTTCTGTTTCCAGGAGTTCCATCAACTGTCCGGGCTGCACCCATGTGCCTGTTTCTGCCGCGATACCGTCTATGAGAAACTCACCGTTTTTGATAGCCTTCTTTATTCCTTTACGTGACGGTATTACGTTAAACACTGTGCATGCGTAATCGCTGAATCTTTGACGCGCAGTGTTTTCCGGCACTGTGTGGGTCATGGCTACCGGAGGTTTTGCCGTCATATCACTCCCCTGCGCCTTAACTCATCGATCTCTGAAGCCGGATAACCCGCCTCCATGAGCACACTTACCGTGTCTGCTCCTGCTGCAGCAAATTCAGTTTTAATTTCACACGGCGTATCCGAGAGCTTCACAGGATTCCCTGTAACGAATATGTCCCTGTCTCCACCCATAAAACCTGTAATCTTCAGAATCATATCCCTGGCCCTGACCTGTTCATGTTCCGGAACCTCATCCAGGTCAAGCACAGGCGTAAAGCATATATCCCGGCCGCTGAAAAAATCGACCCATTCATCGCGCGTCCTTGTGAGCATTATGCAGCTTATCTCATCAATAAGCTGCTCCTGCCTTTCCGGTACATACTGTATCTCCCTGAAATCTGCGCGGCCGACAGAATCACAGAAACCGTGCCAGAACTTCTGCTCAAGCGCTCCAAGAGACACATGCCTGCCGTCTTTGCACCTGTAGACATTATACATGGCATACCCCCCGGTAAGGAGTTCACCGCCCGCAGCGGGCAGTCTCCCGTTGCCTGACCATTCACCGAGCGTATAGGACATAAGGCTCAGTGCACCATCCATCATCGCGATGTCGCAGAGCTGGCCCCTGCCTGTACGGGAACGGGCAAAAAGCGCAAGGAGTATTCCGATTACCGCATAAAGGCTGCCGCCTGCAACATCTGCCACCTGAATTGCAGGGAGCACCAGCACACTGTCCCGGCCTGCCATGAGTCCGGATACGCCTGCCGTACTCAGGTAATTTATGTCATGTCCCGCAGAGTTCCTCCATGGACCGGTAAGTCCGTAACCTGTAATCGCGCAGTAAATCAGCCTGCTGTTTATGCCGCGCAATGTTTCATAACCAAGTCCAAGTTTATCCATTACACCGGGACGGAACTGGTCAACCACAACGTCAGCGTCCTCTGCAAGTTTCATGAACACTCCGCGTCCTTCAGGTTTCTTCAGGTCAAGGATTACAGAACGCTTGTTCCGGTTGACAGAACAGTAGCGGGGGCTGGCGCCGCCTATAAACGGAGGAAGCATGCGTCCAGGTTCACCGCCCGGCTCTTCGATCTTGATTACCCCTGCGCCGAAATCAGCAAGCAGCTGTGTAGCAAACGGCCCCGGAAGGTACTTCGAGAGGTCAAGAATTTTTATTCCTTCAAGTGGTTTTCTCATATTTCTCCTGGCAGCTATTGCCTTATATCATTTATGAGGTTATATACTGCCCGGGAGAAAACTTCAAATGTATACGGTTTCTGTATAAAAACACATTTATAATCAGAAGCAATCCGGTCAGCACGCTCATCATGAATCATGCCTGAAGCGAGCAGTATCTTTACATCGGGATTCAGTTTTCTGAGTTCCATGGCCGCGACCTCGCCGGACATCTTTGGCATAAGAAGGTCAAGGATTACAGCCTTAACATTGCCCGCATGCTCGCCATATACCCTGACAGCATCCTGGCCGTCAACCGCTGTAATTACATCATAACCGCATTTTTCAAGCATCATCCGCGCAGTAAGCCTGATCGCCTCCTCGTCATCTGCAACAAGGATCAGGCCGTCCCCCATCACAACAGGGACATTGCGTGATACAGCAGCAGCCTCTTCCTGTTTGTCAAGTTCAGGCAGGAAAATGCTGAACGTTGTACCCATACCCGGCTCAGAATAAACATCAACAAATCCCCTGTGATGCTTTACAATATTGTAGACCATGGCAAGCCCGAGTCCCGTGCCAGTTCCTCGCTGTTTCGTGGTAAAAAACGGAATAAAAATCTTCGATACAATACTGCTGTCCATACCGACACCGGTATCCGACACAGACACCCTCCAGTAATACACATCTTTCGCTTCGGGGTGAACAGCCATAAAGTGTTCATCAGGTTGTATTTCATCAACAGAGAGTACAAGCCTGCCCCCGCGTATATCACCCAGCGGCCGCATTATCGTCATTGCATGGTTTCCATTAATACATATGTTCAGAAGCATCTGCTCAACCTGCGTAGTGTCGCCCATTACCATGACGGGATGTTCAGGAATATTTGCAACAATCTCAATATTCCTGTCAAATGCACTGGTGCATATTCTTATAACGTGTTTGAGCGAATGGACAAGGTCAACGGGAACAAGGGCAATGGAATCCTTTCTTGAAAGGTTGACAAGCTGCTGCACAAGGTCCACTGCCCTCCTGGACGATTCATTCATCGTCTCGATGTAAACATTAAAGTCATCGGCATCGATGCTGCCCTGTTTTTCGATCGTATAACGTATCATAGAAAGCGGGCCTGTTATACCCGCAAGGATGTTGTTGAAATCATGGGCCAATCCGGCAACGAGGGTGCCTATGGTTTCCATCTTCTGCACCTGGAGCAAAGCCTCCTCTGTTTTGATTTTTTCCGTAACGTCGCGGATTATGCCGCGCAGCCCGGACACGCCGTTCTCATTATAAATAAATACAGCCCTGTTTTCACCGGAGAACGATCCCCCGTCCTTTTTGCATATATCATGGGTCCTGCTGAATATTGCACCCTCGATATCGTTGCACTTTTCACTGAAAGTTTTTATACTGCGGAAATCCTTTTCACTGAGAAGTGCAGAAAGAGAAAGGCCTGAACTGATATTGTCACGCGAATACCCGGCCAGGTTATACCCGGCCCTGTTCATATAAATTATATTAAGATCTATATCTGTCTCGTAAATTATATCAGGAAGCATATCGGCCAGTTCCCTGAACCTGCCGGCTGACCTGGCAATCTCATCCTGGTTCTCCCTTAACCTGTCTGTCATGGTATTAAATGTTCTTGTTATCTCGCCGATCTCATCCTCAATCCTGACGTCAATCCGGAAATCAAGCTCGCCGTCAGCAACCCTGTTAACACCTTTTAAAAGCGTGCTGAGCGGTGTGTACATTGTACCCAAAAAGAAGAAGGGATAAATTACGATCATAAAAATTATCGCAGTGAGTACAATAAATATCATGCGCGACGCGGAGTTTTGCATGTATTCCCTGTATAATAGATAGGAGAATCCTGCTTCGTAAACAATCCTCTCCGGCCTGTCGTAATAAATATATGATATAAAGTGCCTTCTATTATTGTCAGTCCTGTAAATCCTTGCACCGGAGGGATTCATAGGTTCAATATACTTTGCAACCTGAACTTTCAGTTCGCTGCCGTTTAATTCCGCGCTGCCGGCAAAGGCAAGCATCGCTTCTCTGAATGGTTTAAATCCGGCATTTGTCAGATTAAGGACACCATATAATTGATTCCTGAAATCATCATTATTCATCGATAATATAGAATTATACTGGAAGGTACTGTAGCCGCGCATACTTTCAAGTTCACGTGTGATCACCAATCCCCTGCCTGCCTGGTTAACCGGCAACGAACTGTTTATACCGAGGATAAAGTTCCTGTATCCCTTAAAAAATTCACCTCCGCCTGCAAGGAGAGTGTCAAGCTCTCTATTGAAAGTTTCATCTGGAATTCTTTTTATCTCTTCATACACAAATGTATTGAAGTATTCATTATTAAAACAAGGGGGAATACTTCCTGAATTTTTTGTGCCACTTCCAGTAAAGGCTTTTCCGGAGAAGCTGCAACTGTTAACAAAAACAACGCCATCATCCGGAGCTGGCTCTACCATGTGCAGCCTGGCATCCCTGACCTTAAGGTTATCGTAATTTTTATCCATATCAAGAAGTGTTAGATGGCTGTTCAGGATAAAAAATGCGAGGAATGTAACGATGCTGATCCCGACAATCTTGCCCATGAAGGTGAATTTTTCTTTAGTCGTGTTTAAATGCAGCAGGGCCATGAAAAGCCAGAAAAACAGATGGCACATATTAAGCATGATCTGGAAAGATTCACGTGTGATATAACCATTCATATTGAGCAGGTTAAGGACAGCCGGAAATGTTGCCCCGGCGACACATGGTATGCCGATAAGAACCATGCGCATCAGATCATCCCCTTTGAGCTGGAAGAGCCTGATGATAATGGCAAACAGGAAAATGGTTGAGTAAACCATGATCACAATCCCCATATATTTTCCCGCTGTTATTGCTGCAAGATCATAATAATGGCCATCAAATCTGAAAAAAATATCTGACCTGATTGTTTTGGAATAAAAAACAGCAGTGCTTATGAACAGCACAATGTACTGAACTAAAGTGGCAACCCTTGAAAGGCGCATATTCTGACCGTCAGGGTACTGCAGTATTAATCCCGTAAGGTGAATCTCTGCGGCAAGTATAGATGGAACAGTAATCCAGCGGTGGTATGCAGCAAGAGGATGATAAAAAGTGAATGAAATAAAATATGCTGCATGAAAAAATGACAGGAAAAGGTATGCCAGCCCCAGGTGCACGGTTGTACTGCTTTTCTTCCGGGGGCGAAGAAAAAAAACAGCCAGTGTCAATGAAAAAACAGTAAGTATTATCGACCCCACAGAAAGCTGTGTCGGGTACAGGGAAGCACCTATCTGTTTAAGCATTAATCCCATATTTTCCGCCATGTTAAACAATTATACTATTATACCAATAATCAACTATAAAACAAAAAATAATAATTGGGGGCTTGACTTAATAAAAAAACATGTTAAAATAGGGCAGGAAACATAAACCGTCCTTCAACTTAAAAAAATATCAATGGGGGATTTTTTTATATGAAAGAAGTTGTAATACTCGGTGGCAGCAGAACACCGATCGGGGATTACCTCGGATCACTCAGCTCTCTCACATCTGTAGAACTTGGAATTATAGCCGCGAAATCCGCAATGGAGAAAGCGGGGATTAAGCCTGAGCAGGTAGATGAACTTATTGCAGGTAATTGTCTACAGGCAGGATCCAAAGGTAACACAGGAAGACAGGTCGCGCTCGGTTCCGGCTGCAGGGTCGAATCAGTATCATGTACAGTAA
>Ga0116171_10004312_pt1 | contig 12837 bp, 15 predicted proteins | sample AD_JPNHW2_MetaG_FD_89798 | JGI IMG/M metagenome (GOLD analysis project Ga0116171, IMG submission 89798) | Active sludge microbial communities of municipal wastewater-treating anaerobic digesters from Japan - AD_JPNHW2_MetaG | ecosystem: Engineered > Bioreactor > Anaerobic > Digestate | place...
CTTTTTTTTATGTGAAAAATTATAATAGAAATATAGGAGAATAAGAAATATGGTTATTACGAATGAAGAAGTTTTGAAATCATTAGGCATCGATTTAGCAATTGAATTACAAGACGATGATGATCCAAGTGCGAAAGTTGATCGTTTTCTAACAAGTGTAGTCGAATGGTGCATTGAATATCTATTCATTGAATATGGAGAAAATGATGTTCATAACATTGATACTTTGGTTGCATTTAGACAAAGTTATTTCAAAAAAGGTGTAATTAAACAAATCGAATATATCTTGAGAAATGGCAAAACAACCATTGATAATGGTTTCATTCGCGAAACAGGTCTTGTCATCGATTTGTCAAATATTCAACTTGCTCCTGACGCATTTAAAATGTTTAGGGCAGGTGCGTTTTGCAATATTTAAGGAGCATTTATGGCACGAGATTTAAGGACGTCAATCGCAGATAAGCCTGATCGTTGTTGGCTGTATCCATCGACTTGTGTTGAAAATAATCAACTCGTTAAAGATGCACAACCGATAACTCGTTTTAATAAAACCGATGTTGTTCCTTTCGCTTGGAAAAGAATTACAATAAATGGCAATTTGACAAATGCTCGACACTTGATTGGCACAATTCAAACGAATGATAATGTTTGGCAAGCTCGTCCTGATATGTTTATTAAAGATCAAACAGGAATGCTCTTTATTATCGATGAAATTTCCGCTGATAACGATGAAAATAAATCAAAAAATATCGGCACAAGACCTGTTCACGTTATGACGATGGTTTTGCGAGGTTTGGAGATTCAAAATGGCTGATGTTGATTTAGTGAATGTTGCGAATCTAGTCGCTAGCGAATTACGCGCGTATATGATTCCTGATAAAAGACTTTATCGAAGTGGAAATATGCAACGCTCAATTCAAATTATCGCCATTGATGATCACTTCACTGATATTGTAATTGCAACCGATTATGCCTCATACACAAACAATCGCGGTCAATGGAGTGGTTGGGTATCACAAGTGGTAGATCGATGTTTAAGGGCTTACGCAGGCGATAAAGTCAACGATGAATCAATTATTAGTGGTATGATCTTTTAAGGAGGAATTATGGCATTTAATTTTACAGAATACTTACAATCGCAACTCGGATTAGATTTTTTTGTTTCAAAAGAATTAAACAATAACGCTGATCCTAGAAAGATCATGTGCGTAGTTTCTCAACACGCAGGTGCGAATTATGACAATAGTTCTGATATTCCTTTTCAATTGGATTTTTACACTTGCGATCCACAAACCGATCAGCCAACGATCGATCAATTCGGTCGTTCACACAATAATGTTTTCATAACTGATGGTGTCGATAAAATTAGACAATCATATTCAACGAGTGTAATCATGGAGAAAGATATCGTTTTTGGCAATAATCACTTTGTTAGAATTTGCGTTTTCGCTCGATTATTCACAATGAATAATGTCAGCGATGTGCAACTTTTATCGATTGGTTCAGAGAATATCGAATTTTTAAGCGTAGGACTTTCCTATGTCGCTCAACCATCGTCAACTAGAGTTAGTGGCAGTCAATTAAATTATAATAAAAAACTAGAAGCAGGGATTGTTTTAACTTTTCAAATGATTTCTCGTGTTGGTAATTTTTTCACAGCTTTACGTTCTTTGAGAAAAGGCACAATCGATGGCAACACGATTTTTGCAGTCAAAATGACATGGACAGATAATGCTTCTGAAGAAAGTTATAATATGATTGTCGTTGAATCTGCATTTGCAGGGAATCGATTAGGATTACCAACCTATAATATTAAAATGCTTTTAACGAGGTAATACCATGCCTGACATAACGATTAGAATTGAAAAGGGCACTCAAACCGCAGGCGATGGCCAAGAGATGCAAGAAAGCCAAGGGCAAAAGTCAGAGTTAAGTGCTGGCAAAGTGGCTTCAATTTCGACGTTTCAAAACTTCGCAATTTCAACTTTGAAAAGAAGTATCAATTATGGCATCGCCAATGTTGGCAATTTGACAGGCGATTATATTATGCAACAGCAACTCGAAACTGCCGCTTCAATTGTTGAGGATGCAACAATGGTAGTTAGTGGCTTTGCCGCAGGTGGTATTTATGGTGGAATCATCGCCATTGCTGGTGTCGCAATTAAACAAGGCATGAATACTGCTTCTTTCTTTATTGACGTTTACAAATCAAACATAAACCAAGATTTATTGCGACAAAGAAGTGGTAATTCTTTAATCGATGGATCACGCGGAGGAAACGAATAATGTCTTACACAATTTCAATAAATAATGGTAGCAACATCGCAATTAAAGATGGTGCAGTTTATACCGACGTTTTAGGCGAAACATTGGATTCAGGTGTTTTTGTTTTTACGAATGTAGGAAAAATAAATATAAAAGATTTTCAAACTCTTATATTTGCTGGAACAAACATCGAAACTAAAACACAATTAGTTGATGCCTATCTTTATGACGTTTCAAGTTATGGAAACACAAACGAATTCAAATATCAGGTCAATACTTTTAGTGAAACAAAAGAATTAGAAAGAATCACTTTGCCTAGTGTTTCAATAACTCAATCATTGGATTCATCGGTTGAACCGATCAAGGTTTATGATGAAATATATAGATTTGTTAGCGAGTATTCTCCTAAAATTCGTGTCTATTCGAGTTTAGGACAATGGGAATGGAAAGCAAAATTCACGATCGATCAAAAAGTTTATGACAAATTTAGCACCATCGATTGCCCTGAAATGCAATGGGATAAGCCAACATTGCGTGAAGTTTTGAACGATTTATTTTTAGTTGCCGACTGCATTGTTGTTTTGAAAGGAAATGTTATCTCTTATTATGATTTGACAATTCGTGGCCATGAATTAAATGAATCAATATTTAAAACAGAAACAGGATCAAGCGGCTCGCAAGATGCAATCGGCGAATTGACATTGAATCTTCAACAGGCAATCGGAAAAAAGACAACAAGAGTTATCGAGTATGTAGGTTTTAGAAATTCGAGTGAAGGCATTTTAACAACGAGCAATGTTCAACTCGAAACGAGTAAACCTATTTATTCGATTAAAAAGATAACTTATTGTGGCAGTTTACCTTTTAGATTAGGTGGCGGAATAGGTCAATCAGGTGTTGATAGTTGGGTTTACAGCGAAGTTGATATTACTAGGAGAGTCATGGAATATGATGCATATAAACTTCTAAAAAAAGAATACCTAATTACTCAATATTGGTATGAATTACCACCTGCGAATCCAATTTATAAAGAATATATACAATTTAATATTTACTATACACGTGGAACAAAAATAATCAGTGGATTCGTGCCACAAGATTTACAAATTTTAATTCCTTTGAACAATCAATTCTGCAGTGTTTTAGCTTCAACATTTGAAGATGAACGTAGAAGAGCTGATTTGGTTTATACTTTTAATTTTGAAGGATATTTCAAGATTGAATATGAAACCTTGAACGATGTCTGCGTTAATGTTGGAAAAACTAACGAACAAGACTTTTTCAATAATCGAGTATTTAATCAACAATCAAATTCGTTCGTTGATTTATCAAACGAGGGCATTTTTGAATATTTAAAAATAAATCGTCTTGGCAATGAGATTCATAAACGATATGGAACTTTTGCATCGGAGAGTGAATTACCTAAATTAGGCGATACACTAAATGATGAGGTTCTGTTTCAAAGAGAGATTTCATATTTTGATGCCGAGATTAAATTAGTTGCTTATTTCACTAAAAATTATATACTTCAAAATTATTTTACTGCCGTAAAAAGCAAAAAACGTAGTTGGCAAATAATGTCATCAAAAGATGCTTTAACCAAATTAGACAATATTAAATATTACTGTGAATTATCTTTTGAGAGAAGATATGAAACTTTGTCCTATCAAATCGATTCACAAATCGCCTATAATTTAGCGTGTGCTTGTCAAACCAATTCAGGAGATTTTTCATTAAAAACACTAGTTCTTTATACAGAAAAAGGAACTGATAGATTTCCTACGTTAGACACTTCTCAAGCGTTCAAGTGGGGATTTGGTTATCAAAGCGATTTATCAAATGAGATTTTCGGCAACTCAATTATTTTAACATTCAATTTGCAAGACAACTACTCGGTCGGAACTAGATTATCGATTGTTGATAATTACTCTGTGAATACAATTTTGCCATACTGCGATTCAAACGCTAATTTCGACAAAATGGTTATTCGATATTGCAATTACCTAGATGCCGCCGATGGCGAATTCGTATGGTCGACTTTTACTGCAAACGATAATAGCTCAACAATTAGCACTAATCGCAGAAATAAATCATATCAAAAACCACTCGTGTCTGCGTTCGTTGGCGAATATCGTTTGGAAATTGAGAATAATCACAAGAAAGATAATCGTGAAATCATCGCTTTAACAACTCAACTCGAATTTTGCACAGACACCAAAAACATTATTTTCACTAAAAAGTTCCTAGAGAATCAACCACTTTATAATAATGTCAAACCTGAAATCACGCTACACGTTGATAATGACACAATCACACAAGAGATTTATGGCGAGGACATCAATGATGTTTATCCAGCTCAAATTATCAACGCGGCTAATATTCAAATTCATGACTATTATGAAGACAATTACATTTTGGAATCATTCTATCCAAATCAAACATTTTTCACGGCATATTATCATATGTTTAAAGACTTATCAGGAAATTATTATCTCATGCACGCGATCAAATCAACCGATGGTCAAGAAGTTATTTATACATGGGATGAAAGTGAAAAATTGTATATAAATGCTGACGGCTCTGTTTTTGGTTTGACAACATTATTCATTGGATCAGTTCTTTATGGTTGGAACGACGTTGATGATAATCGTTCAAAAACACAATTCGGTCGCGAAGTTCCTTTATATTTTCATAATTTCCAATGGAAAAGATATTTGCCAAAATTCAAAATATATACTTCGACAACCGAAACTTATCCGAACACAAATGTTCTATCGCCAAAGGGGAATGTGTCAGCGATTCAATACCAAGTGCAACATTTATCAACGACTTCGGCAATTCTGCAACTGCAGTCGAATTTGTCAAGCAATATCAAATCATGGGCGCTTGTAAATGATAATGATGAAGTTATTTTAGCTGTAAACTCAAATACAAATTATGTCTATTTCAATATTCTACAAGAACGTGATGAAAGAGTGTTTTCTAAAAATAATACTTCTGTGCCGATTGGCAATATTAAACAGACAACATTCGTTGACAATGTGCCTTTAAGAGGAGCGATTAAAATATTGAATGAAGAAATCGCTCACCAAATTGAAATTGAAATTTCATAATGTGGTATGTATAATGAAAATATAGAGGAAAACTGAAATGTATATATATTTTAATAGAAATGGTGCATTGTCGAATTATGATCCGAATCCGACAATTCGCCAAGGTAATGTCAATGTAGATCATGTTTATGCATATTTTGATGGAATTGATACAAGCGTTTATTCGGCTGAATTAGCAATCGAAAGACCTGACGGAACAACTAGTCCTTATCGCGGTTTGACACCGATTGATTTTACTCAAAATGGACATAGTTATTCAGGATATCATTTTCTCTTTGATGACCCTTGGCTGACGGCGGTTTATGGGCAAGCAAAATTGACTATTCGATTATACGATAGCGATTCAAATATTGTCTGCAGTGGTATGGTTAAGTTTCCAATCGAACAGACGGTCTATGATGAATTTCCTGATATTACGGTCGATCAATACAATGATTTAATTACTAGAATAAATCGTGTCACAGGTGTTGTTTACAACTTGACAAATGAAGTGGTTGATAGTCGTGAAAGAATTGTTGAGTTAGTGACAAATGTTAATGCTTTATATACTTTGAATTTGAGTTATGAAGGTGATTATGAAACATTAGGTTTTTGTTTAGCACATATTTCAGGCAGCGAAAATGAATGTATCACATTGGTCTTAAGAGAAGGTATCTTATTATTTTCTAGGGAAGATCCATACGAAACAATATTGATGACAGGAACTAACGATCAAGATGTCGCTTCAGTTGCCTTAACTATCGCTGGAACGACATTAAAAGTAAAAATCAATCGTCGGAGTGGAGAATCAGTTGAATCCACTCTCAATCTATCATCAACATTTATTCCACTTTCAACCAAGGGCGCGGCAAATGGTGTCGCACCATTAGATGCCAATTCAAAAATTCCTTCACAATATATTCCAAATTCCTATGAAGATGTTTATTTACTTTTTGGAACTTCAACATATTTACCTGAAGGCCCATTCCCTAGTGGTGGGGTTAGCGAAAGAAATGTCTTTATTGCAGTTCGATTTCCTAGAACACTTCCTAGTGGTTATTATTTCTATAAATTATATTGCAACAACGGAACAGCATCGACATGGACTGATACAGGAGTTGTTGTCAGTGAAAATCAATTATTCATCGTTCAAAACACAAATTTGACATATCGTGCAAATGTTTTTGGTGAAACGACATCTCATGATCAGTTTATCGATATTTTAATTGCTTTGAATCCAGCATTGGGTCTTGGCTATACACACACCACCGCTTTTTATGGCGATGAAGGTAAAGCCAATTCTGATAAATTAGCGGCTTTAACGATCACAGGACTAGAAGGTGTGATTTCTTGGGCAGATGGTGGTGTTGTAAAACCAATTAAAGGGCTTGATACAAGAATCACAACTTTAGAAAATATGCCACAAAATTACTATTATGGTATCATCAATGGCGATTTTGAAACTAACTTTGAACCTGCTTTGATAAGAGTTGACACGATTCCAAATATCAGAAGTGGTGGTGTTGCTTATTTACGAATTGTTGCCAAAGATTGGGAATCATTGACAACTGCCGATTGGCAAATTAGAAATGCAGGAATTAGTGGTTCGTTGGCATTGAATACAACTTTTGCCTACATTACCGATGACTACACTTGGAACTTATCCAACTCAATCACGAATCCTATTCTATTTACTTATGATAATAATGATGATGTTTACATTCGTATTTATACCGAAAGTGCCACATTGCCTCATAGCAATCGGTTAGTTTTATTTGATGCCGATGAAAGCACACCAACGATCGTGTTTCAATCGGAAATGGAATTGACTAGAAAAGTAGATTTACAAGGTCATCATTATTGGGAATATTCAGGTCGATATGGAGATGCTCAATCACAATTACCTACACATACTACGATCGGTTTTGCCACTGATGAAACTTCAGAAAGTATCGCCTTGATAGGAACTTTAATAAGTTTCAACCACACGGTCACAGAATCTGATGAATTGCTGTATGTTTATGCAACAACAAATGTCAATCATATCGGTTTCAAAGGCACAGCAGTTGGCGTTTCAAAAAGACAAGGTGGCACACAAATTGATTTCACATCTTTGAAAACTGATCCACAAAATGGCGATTATATCGCATTCCCTACCATTTTTGATAGTGCATACCAATATTATGTGAATATTCAATATGATGCCGCAACACAGGGCAGTCCTGATGTTGGCACATCACATGATGACTATTCAAAAACAGCGATTGAATATGGTAGTAAAACATTAAACGTTTCAAAAGAAATAACTATCGCAACGAGCGATTGGATTTTAGATAATAATACTCATACTTATTTTGCACAGAAAACAATTGTGGGTGTTTCTTTAACAACTAGTGATTTAATCATGCCTTCGCCAAAAACACGAACTGATAGTGACAATTGGGTAGCCGCTGAAATATTTGTTTCAGCAACAACAGGAACTGAATCAGAGATGATTACATTTGAAGCTAAAACTTTGCCAACAGCAAGTATCGTAGTCGATATTGCATTTCTCCTAGCAAGAGGTATCTAAAATGGCAAAAGTCATCCAACCTTTATCGATCAAACAAGTAGGAGAAACTTACTTCGATTTAAGCACACAACGTTTATATGCCAAAAATATGGTGACAAGTGTTGTCAATTTATTTTTGAATTCAGGAAGTTTGAATAAGATTTATGCGCCGCTTTTAACTGAAGTGCCAACAAATGCTTTTAGAAATTGTGTAGCATTAAGTTGCACGAGTTCAAATAATACAATCTATTTGCCAAAAGCGACAATTATTCATGAACTTGCTTTTTTGCAAAGTAATGCAATTGCATATCTTGATTTGCCATCTTGCACACAAATTGATGCTCAAGCATTCGGCACAGGTTTGACAACTTTAATTTTAAGAAAGAATCAAGTCGCAACATTATCGAATGTTAACGCATTTGCGTTGTGTCCTATTGCTACATCGCCAACGACAGGATTTGTCTATGTTCCTGATAATTTAGTCGATTCTTATAAAGCCGCCACCAATTGGATCACATACGCATCCAAAATTAAAGGCATTACTGAATTGCCATAATCGAGAAAGAACATGATTGTTAAAGAAATCATCAATATCAATGGAGTTGAATTTGCAAAGTTTTATTCCAATAATAACGTTTTAATCAAGGACACAAGAAGCCAAGCTGAATTTAGCGAGGCGATTACATTTGTATTCAAAAATGCGATGGACTTTGAAGAAACGGATAAACTAATTGCAAATGAAACTTAAATATCTTTCAAGCAAGCGATCATTTATAGTTCTATGCTTTTTTTTATTGGCAATCATTCTGATCAGCTTGATTTTTTTATTGTGTATTGATAAAAATTGCACAAACAAATCATTGCTAGCAATCGGCGGTTATATCTTTAATTATCATGCATCACAATTTATCTATACCTGTCTTTATGGCATTGAAATCGGCGTCATTATGTTTTTTATTATTCGCAAAAAACCATCTATTTTATATTGCATTTGTTTATCAGTTTTTGGTTATTTTGCATTTGTGTATTTCTATAATTGGCCTATATATGTTTTTTATGCATTAGTAATTGTTGGTTGTTTTCTTTATCCTTTATATTTTCAAGAGTATCGTTCAAAAAATTATTGGAAAATTGTCGCAAGGACATTGTTTGCAATATCAATCGCCGCACTATCAAATTATGCCTTACAATATACTAGTTTTTTAATTGGCGTTCATCATCATTTAGTGAATAGTTGTATTTGTTTAATTATTCGATTAGACTACATTATTATATTGTTTTTATTGTTTCTATTTGTGATTAAAGGAATCGAAAAATTGCGAGAAAAAAAGCAAAAAAATATATCGGTTGAAAATCAAGACAATGCTAAAAGAAAACTTCTAAAAAAAAGTCAAATAATAGTGCCTGTTGCATTATTCTCTTTGACGTTATTGTTCCCATTCATGATTGGCCAAGCAGGTTATTTCTTGATTATGTTCATCGCATTTATTTATGTGAGAGTATGTTTCTCATTTAATTATTATGCGTTTTTAACACGTGAATTGATCTGTTTTCTTTGCGGCAATATAATCTTTGGAATCGCTTGTTTCTTTATTCCAAATGGTCTAATTGGTTTTTGGATCAGTGCTTTCTATGGTGTCATTTTAGGCATCGCACAATATTTCTCAAGAAAATTAGATACTTTCTTTATTTTTAGAAAGTTAGCTTTAATTGAGATTTATCAACGAATATTTATAATTTTAGATGGTAAAATCGTCGATACAAAAATCATTTATTTATGCAAGTCGCATCTTATTTTTGATGATGAATCAATCAATATTCTTGTCGATTTTATGAATCAATTAAAAATCAAAACGATAGCCAAAGACTATGGTTTTTCTAAAAAATACATATACCAAAAATTAAATTATCTCTGTTTGGTTTTAGATAAAGTCGATTCAAACTAGAAACTAGACATATTTTTATTAAAAAAGTATAATTGAATAAAGGAGATCAAATTATGGCTGATATTTCTTTACGATCATTCGCGGATGCAGAAGATAATACATTGCTGATTAAACGTGGTGGTAAATGGGAAACCATTACACTTGCGAAGTTATTATTTCCTGTTAAAGATTTGAATGATAAACTCGATGATATAAAAAGAGAATTTGAGGTTATTAAAAAAGACCAAAACCATTTTATTAAATATGCTAAATCACATTTTATATGTGCTTTTAACTTTTATAAAGTGAAAATACTAGAAGGCGAATTTGAAGCAAGTGAGGATGAATTAAAACTCGGCGATCAGGTTTTAAATGGTTCAATAAGTGTTGAAAAAGCACTTGAAAAATCATCTGAAGAATTGAAAAGCATTTTTCAAAAACTTTATTTATCTGATCTTGAATTAGAAAATTATCAGGAGGTTTAATTTATGGATGAATTTTTAAATTGGTTAAATTGGTTAATAAATCAGGCATATATCTATATTCCTGCTGTTTTGGCATTTATAACAGCGATTGGAATTCCAAGTATTGTTCAGCTTGCAAAGATATTTAAAAGTGCCAAACTCTATCTAACACAAACAAGTGTTTTGCTAAAAAAATTGAATGAATCATTGTATATAATCACTAAACTCGTTGACTTTACTACTTCACAAATTGATTCAGAGATCGCCTTTTATGAAACGCTTATCAAAACCACCTATAATAAAAAGCAAAAAATGATATTTGTTAGCCGAATTGAATTTTTGAAACTTCAAAAGGAAACTGCTAATCGATTAACGATACAAAGCATCGATATTGATTCGATCACTCCAAAAAAGAAAATTAAGGTCAGAATCAAACAAGAAGCACCATCTGAAAGTGAATAATTATAATGAATGCATTAAAAGAGTTCTTTAAGAGTTTATGGGTAGATTTCAAAAATCTATTCGTTAAAAACTATCTCAAATTGATCGGCTTTGTCATAATGCTGATTGTTCCGATTGTTTTTATCGTTATTGAATATGTCAAAGTAAATAATACTCAATGGACATTACCTGCATTCGTTTGGTTGCCACTCATTGTTTTTATTCTAGTTTGGTGGAGCAAAGTCCATGGTTGGATTGGCAAAAAAATCGACAAAATGGAAATTGAAAACATAGTTGAAAAGGGCAAACATTATGCCGCCATAATTGTTTTATCTTTTTTCGATGCCATCATGCTTGTTGCACCATTCCTATTAGGTTATTTTATGTGCAAATCACTTGAAGAATTGGTTGTAAAAATGTCTGATTTGTTTCTTTTTCTAGCAATTTGCGAAGCTGTTGGTTCATTTTTTCTTATTCTTAATCGCATCAAAAATACCACTAAAGGGGAATAATTATGAAAGAAATCAAGGAAAGAAGCGAAAGATATTTAAAAGTGAAATTGTTTATAAAGTCGATTAAACCTCACACTTGGTTCTTTATTGGCGGTATTACCTTATTTATGATTATTGGTTTAATCTGCGGAATCATCGCAATTTATAGTTGCGGTTATGATTTGGCATCATGGCTAGCCAAATTCTATCCATGGGTAATTATCAGTTTTTCATTCATAATTGCCATTGTTTGCTCAATTATATTTTTAAATTACTTGAAAGGAAAATAACTATGACTCATGAAGAAAAAGTCGCTTTGAAATTATCTAGAAAAAAAGATCGATACGAGAAAATGCAAAATCTCAATAAACAAAGAGCGGTCACATATTTAGCATATTTGATGATAATTGTAGTCATCGTTTTATCATCCTGTTTACAATTGATTTTTGATGTAGAAAACTTTAACACCGCTAGATTCATCACTAATTTGTGTTTTAGTTTCTTTATTGCCATTTTCGGTATGATCTTGGCCACGCAAGATGGGGAGTTATCCAACGAAGCTAAAAAGAATGGCGAATATTGGGATATCAAACAGCGATTTAAAGATTGTTTAACTAAAATTGTTGATCGTGATATTTTTCGTCAATTTTGCGATAAACTTTTTTATAAAGAACGAGATTCCTATATAGACGAGAAATTAGCCAGCGTTTCTATTTTCGACCATGATTATATCAAAATCAATGAGAACGAGCTCCGTTCGTTGCAAAACGAGCCAAAACAATGCGTTTTTGCATTTGATAAAGATGGCAAAGAACTTATAAAGCCGTTTGATCAAATAAATGAATTGCAATATATGTTTATTTTGAAATATAAAAATGGACATTTTAAATTTCCTAAATTGGAATATACCTTTTTCACATCAAGAAATAAAAGAAATGGGTATAAGGCACAAGCTGAATTGCTAGAAAAACAACAGAATACTAAATTGTTTGGTATTCTATATCGCTGCTGTATGATTCTAATCGTTTCAACAATTTTAGCGTTAGCAGTAATCAATCCAAATGCATCATCAGCCGCACAGGTGGCGATGGACATGGTTGGCAGAATATTTACTCTAATCACATCAGTCTTTTTTGGCTACACACTCGCAAATAGTGAAATGCGACAGAATATCGATTCATTTGAATACAAATGCGACATCATCGATCAATTTTATATTGAAAAAGAAACAGGATCATTTGTGCCGATGAATATGAGTGAGGTCATTTTACAAAAGATTAAAATGATTGAAGAAGCACGAAAAAAAGCACGTGAAGAAAAAGTGGTGGAAAATGCCAATAAGGAAATCGTTAAACAGGAAGAACCAAAGGTTGAAGTAATTATTCCACCAAAAGATGAAATTACCGAACCGACTGAAGATATCACACCTACCGAATTGAATGTCATTAAAGCATTGCGTGATGCGAATAAGAAATAATAATATAAGGAAAAGCATCCAAATCAAAAGGATGCTTTTTTCATGTCAAAACAATTTTCAATTATGCTATTGACAAGGTGGGCGAAAGTGGTATAATGAGAGTGTAAGAAAGGGAAAGTTCTTACGGAAAA
>Ga0116171_10004315_pt1 | contig 12835 bp, 14 predicted proteins | sample AD_JPNHW2_MetaG_FD_89798 | JGI IMG/M metagenome (GOLD analysis project Ga0116171, IMG submission 89798) | Active sludge microbial communities of municipal wastewater-treating anaerobic digesters from Japan - AD_JPNHW2_MetaG | ecosystem: Engineered > Bioreactor > Anaerobic > Digestate | place...
CTATATGCTATCACTTAATTGCTCTCTCGCCGGGTGTGCGGGCTGTCAGTCCATCAACCTCCACCGAGTATGGTACCGAGAACGTCGTCTTCAGTCTCTTCCCGGCGTACCACATCTGAATAGAGTCAACCTGAGGGTTTCCGGCAGCAGGCGCAATAGTAAGGGTAAACCGGTCCTTTAATGAGAATTTTGCATTGTCGGCAGGTGAAAGTATCTCCACAAGCTTTCTTGAGGGCCTGGAATCGCCCACTTCTGTACTGTTTTTCTCTACCTTCTTTTCTGACTTTCCTGAACATGAAATAATCAGTATCAGCGATAAAACAAAAAACAACCCGTGTATAAAACTTCTTTTCATGCCTTTTACTGTTTTTTTGAGAAGAGCCCAAAACGCTTTGTTTTTGCCGTTTTCAGTGCAGCCTCCTCTTTATCTGACCATGGATCTATCATATCCATTATTTCTCCCCACCCGGGGAAACCTCCCACGTTTTTATCGTCAATATAAATATCTGCATTTATCTTACGTGGCATTCCATCTTCCATCTTCTCTTCCGGATAGTTTGCATTCACGGCATAAAACTCCACCCCGTTCTTCCTGCAAAACTCAATGGCAGCATCAAGCTCACGGCCTGTCCTGTAGGTCCATAGAATGAGCAAAGCGCCCTTCTCCTGAAGGAGTTTTAATGAAGAAAATGCAAATAATATCTCTCTTCCAATAGCCGGATATTCATGCTCAACTATTGTACCATCAAAATCAATTGCAATCTTTATGTTGGTCAGATCTCTCATATTTTTTTTCCTGATACAAAAATAGCCAAATTATAAAGTCAACATAATATAAGCTGCACATTATATAAATAGCAAGAAGTTCCTATCATTTATTAATAATTCTTATTTTAGCACCTCGTTTGATTATTGAATACGCCATGAAAAAAATCATTCCAAACGCACTTACCTTATCGAATCTGTTTTTTGGTTTTTCTGCATGCATTATGGCATCGCAGGATAATATTGAAGCGGCATCATTGCTGATACTGTGCAGCATGGTATTTGATTTTCTTGACGGGTTTGCAGCAAGGCTTCTGAAAGCTTACTCTGATCTGGGAAAAGAGCTTGACAGCCTGTCGGATCTGGTATCTTTTGGTGTGGCTCCTGCCATGATACTTTTCTCGCTTCTTTCAAGAAACAGCCTGGCCCTTTCAGTAATGATCATCATTGCAGCTCTTATACCGCTTGCTTCTGCATTGCGTCTGGCTAAATTCAATAACGATCAGGAGCAGAAGTATTATTTCAAAGGTATGCCAACTCCTGCCTCCGCACTTGTTGTTGTGGCCATTGTTATTTCTTCGGTTTATGGGAACAGTAAGTTTGTCTCCGGCCTGGTGTCAAACGTTACATTTCTCACTGCCCTTTCAGTCTTCCTTTCTGTAATGATGCTGGTGAATGTGAGAATGCTCTCTCTGAAGTTTACTAGCATGAAGTTCAAAGGGAATGAGGACAGGTTTATTCTTATTGGATTATCCCTGCTTTCTCTTGTTATTTTCAGGCTTAATGCACTGCTGGTGATAATAACAATTTACATAATCCTTTCACTTGTCATGTCGGTAATACGTGCCTTAAAGGGCTCCTCTGGCGCGTAACTCACCATCACCTCCGTCTGTCGTCTGATAGACTCTTCATGTATTGCCTGCAGTACATCTTCCATGAAAGACCTGTCAAGACCTTCTTCTTCTGCCCTGTCGAGGCGGGTGTTTAATATTTTTATCCATCGCTCCAGTTGAAAGACTGTCACATTACTCAGCCATTTATATTCACCCATTTTCTCAGAGACCTTCATTCTCTGTGCAATGAGATCAATTATCTGGTAGTCTATTGAGTCTATCTGATCCCTCAGCTCCTCAATATGAGACAGGTAACCGGTATCGTCCGATGATGACTTTCTGAATACGAGGTTCCTGAGCAACTCAGAGAACTCATAAGGATTGAGTTGCTGCTCCTTGTCACTTAATGCACTTGAAGGGTCGCAGTGTACTTCAATCATCAGCCCTGCCATATTCATATCCAGGGCTCTCTGTGCTTCAAGAGGCACAAGTGAGGATTTGCCTGTCATATGGCTTGGGTCACAGAAGACAGGTAATGATGGGATTCTTCTTCGCAGTTCAATTGCCAGCTCCCATTTCGGAATGTTCCTGTAACCTGATTTTCCGTACGGGGTAAAGCCACGCAGGACACCTGCCAGCCTTTTCAGGCCTGCAGAATAGAGGCGTTCCACAGCCCCGATCCATAACTCTATGTCCGGACTGAGAGGGTTTTTTATCATAACCGGAATATCTGTTCCGGCGAGCGACCTCATTATCTCATCCACGGAAAACGGGTTTGACACCGTTCGGGCCCCAAGCCACAGTACATCAATGTCATACTTAAGTGCCGCCTCCACATGCGCCGGAGAAGCCACCTCCACGGTAACAGGCAACCCGGTCTCCTCCTTCACTCTCTTCAGCCATACCAGGGCTTTGTCTCCCTCGCCAACGAAGGTACCTGGTCTCGAACGCGGTTTCCAGATGCCTGACCTGAACAGATTTACTCTGCCGGTGGCTTTAAGTACCCTGGCAACATCCATTATCTGATCTTCACTTTCGGCACTGCATGGTCCAGCAATTATCAGAGGTTGCTCTCCCACACCCCACGATGCCAGCGGTTGAATTTCCATCTCAGTAGGTTTTTATTCAGAAAACAGAATGATAATGCCCCGGAGAGGTACTCGTTAATAAGTATGCTCTCCTTCAGCCATCTCTTCTCCAGTAATCCTCTTCCTGTTTATTGCCTTCCATGCTATCCATATATAGGCAAATACAAAAGGAATGATGAAGGACACATACATCATTGTCTGCAGGGTAAAACGGCTTGATGATGCCTTTGCCAATGTCAGTGAGCTCTGCAGATTGGTGACAGAGGGATAAAAAGCACTTTTGCCATAGCCGGCCAGGAAAAAGAGGCCAAGTCCCACAGCCACAGTGCCGGTCCCAACATACCATACGGCCCTGGCTGAGCGCCTGATGATGCTCAGGGAAATGCCGTAAAGAACCAACACCACTCCTGCAAGTAACAGCGCCAGTTTCAGTGGGCTGGTAATAAGTGAATGCAAATAGAAATATTTTACGGTAGTAATATTTCCTGTTGCCACATCAACCTGAAATCCTTTTCCGGTAAGCAGAAATGCTACAAAAGAGAGAAAGAACACCAGAAACGGGATCGTATTCACAAGAACAGACTTATGTGAACGCTCCGATAGTTCTGCGTCGTCAATCGTATTAACCAGGTAAAGCAATCCCAGTATCCTGGCCAGGAAAAGTACTGCAAGGCCAAGAGCCAGGTTGGCCGGGTTAGCCAGCGCCTCAAGTCCGTGCCAGTTTGTTCCCCACGTTACCCTGTTATACAGATCGAGAGAAAAATCCGAGCCGGTAAAGAAAGTGCCAACAGCTACTCCGATAAGGAATGGGCCCAGGCATCCGTTAAGAAAAAGGAATCCGTCAAATACCCTTGTTCCGAATACGTTGGAGGGTTTTGACCTGAACTCATAAGCCACAGCCTGCAGTATAAAGCTGAACAGTATAGCCATCCAGAGCCAGTATGCACCGCCAAAGCTAACCGAGTAAAAGAGTGGGAATGAGGCAAAGAAAGCGCCTCCGAATGTAACCAGGGTGGTGAAGGTAAACTCCCATTTTCTGCCAAGAGCGTTTACCATCATTGTACGCTGAAGCTCTGTCTTTGCAAGGGTAAAGATAAAAGACTGACCTCCCTGAACAAACATCAGGAAAAGCAGGAGGCCTGCAAGCAGTGAAATAATAAGCCACCAGTAACCCTGCAGGAACGAATGTGATAAAAGTGCTGTCATAACTATTCCTCCTTATGTTTTGGTCCGTTTTTAATCTGTCTCATCATTATCGACACCTCGGCAATCAGCAGCCCGGTAAACATCACTGCAAACAGGATGAATGTTACCTGCACCGAACTCGAAGCAATGTTGGATACTGCCACGTTCACCGGCATAAGATTCTGTATTATCCACGGCTGGCGGCCCATCTCACACACAACCCAGCCACTCTCACTGGCAACATAGGCAAGCGGCACAGAGAGCAGGGCAAGCCACAGGAACCACCTGTTCTTATCCAGCGCATTACGTTTCCAGAACCATATCGCCAGAGCACATAACAGGATGAAAAAGAAACCCAGCCCTACCATTATCCTGAAGCTGTAAAACAGTATCGGAACAGATGGAATAACCTGCCATGGAGCTGAGAAATAGGAGTATCCGAAATATTTAAAATAGTTTTCCGTGAAATCCCTGTCAGTGAATCGGGCAGCAAGTTTTGCCGCGGTCTCCGTATCTCCGACCTCTTTTGACATCTTGTAGTCGGTAAGTACTTTCCTGGCATATTTGCCTCTCTCTATCATTTCGGCAACAGACAGTATACCTTTGGAGGGGTTGCCATTGACAAGGTCTTTTATTCCGGGCACATATCCATCACCTTTGCCTGTTGTCATAATAGAAAGCATTTTTGGTATCTGTATCCGCATATTCACGTCATGCGTCTTTTTCTCTCCTATACTTTCATCACTCTCTTTTATTATTCCAATCACTGTGAGACCGGCGTTACTCTTTCCGTCGTACAGTGCCTCCATTGAAGCAAACTTTACCGGCTCCACCTTTGAGATTATCCTTGCGGAGGAATCTCCCGTCACAGCCACAAGAATTGAAGACACCAATCCAAAGATGCCGGCCACCATAATGCTCTTTTTGGCCATGTTCTCTTCACGTCTTCGTATAAGATACCATGCGCTGATACCGATAACGAATATTGAGGCAAGGAGGAAACCGGAGGTTACGGTGTGAGCGAATTTATTGACAGCCACCGGGTTGAAGAGTACGCTGCTGAAGCTGTCCATCTCATTTCGTGCGGTATCGGGATTGAAATGCATCCCCACGGGATTCTCCATCCATGCATTTGCCACAAGAATCCACAGTGCCGACAGATTTGCACCCACAGCCACCAACCACGTGGATGCAAGGTGAAATTTGCGGCTCACCTTGTTCCATCCGAAGAACATCACAGCAACAAATGTCGATTCAAGAAAGAATGCAAGAATGCCTTCAACAGCAAGCGGAGCACCAAATATGTCTCCCACAAACCATGAGTAATTAGACCAGTTAGTCCCGAATTCAAACTCCAGAATAATGCCTGTGGCCACCCCAATTGCAAAGTTTATTCCGAAAAGAGTCATCCAGAACCGGGTTATTCGTTTCCACGCCTCATCACCTGTTCTTACATATATGGTCTCCATGAATGCAAGTATGAAAGAAAGTCCCAGAGTGAGCGGTACAAACAGCCAGTGATATATTGCTGTCAGGGCAAACTGAGCCCTGGACCAGGCAACCAGAGAGAGATCAAAATTTTCGAGCATAGAGTTATTTATTACGGGTTAGTTGTTCAATTACATATTCACTTCGCTCACTGTCGCTGCTGAATTTTGTCCTGAGAAAATCGTGAAAGAAAAAGATCCTGAGTACTACAAACATTATAAACAGCTTGATAATGATAACAAGCCATGCCTGTCTGCCCCACTTCGAAAGAGTACGGAAACCGTCATAATAAAACATGAAGACCTTTTTTAAAAGTTGTGCGACTGCAGCCATCACTGTTTTTGTGATTATAACACTACAAATACCAAAGATGTTTATTCATCATTAAGACTTGAAGTCATTTTCCTTACAGCAGTGAAATTATCAAAGAACTCCCGGGCCAGAACTCTCAGCACAGTATAGGCCGGGATTGCCAGTATCATGCCGGCTATCCCTGCAAAACTGCCGGCTGCAAGAATCACTATGAATATCTCCAGCGGATGCGCGCTTACACTTTTTGAATATATCAACGGCTGTAAAATATTATTGTCTATCAACTGAGCTACAGCAATAGTAATAATCATATAAATTATCAGGTTGACAACCTCCACGCTTACTCCCCCGGTAAGGGTTGAAGCTATTCCCATCACAATTACAATTGCTCCGCCGAGCCAGGGTCCTATATAAGGTATGATATTCAATATCCCGACAATAAGTCCCATCACAAGCGCCTGCCCGAATGGTATCCCTATTATTAGCATTCCAATGGTGACAATAACAAGTATTGATGTGCTCTCTGCAATTATTCCGATAAAATACCTGATCAACAGTTTCTTTATTGAAGCAAGGGCCCTGCGAAGATTACTTTCATATTTCTCAGGAATAGCAACCATCAGCGTTTCAAAAAACAATCCTTCGTCCTTAAGGAAGAAAAAGGCTATAAAGGTGATTGAAAAAGAGGCAACAACAATGTTACCGAGAATACTCATCATCGATCCGACAAAATTCTGAATAAAAGATATATTCAGTACATCACTTACCCTCTTTGATGCCAGATCAATTACAGACATATCGGCCGGCAGATCTTTGTTTACGAACCTGAACACCTGCTCAATCTTCTGCAGTTGCTGACTCACCAGGTTCACAATAGATTTTGAATCAATCTTTGAAAGAGTCTCAATCTGATCTGAAATAACAGGAATAAACACTGCAAAGAAAAGTATCAGCAGACCCCATATCAATGCAAGAGTTATTAATGCACTTAACGCTTTGGGGAACACTATCTTCTTAAAATGAATGCGGTTTAAAATATCAACCACAGGTCTGCCAACAAGTGAAATCACTCCTGCAATCAATACATATGCAACAATGCTTCGGAAATACCATAACAGAAAAATCAGCAACGCTATCCCGGCCAGTACAAAAATATTCTTAAGTGTATTGTTCATAAACCACGATTTTATGAGGTTCTAAGCTTCACAACACAAGATACGAAAAAACATTTATATCGCAACTGATTGCCAATATCGTCAAAAATGATTCATTGAAACATGTCATTTTGTCTGTCGTTTTTGCCCATAACCTGTCATTATGTCTTGTTTTTGAGTATGGCATTCAAATTGAAATATTGAGTATGTAAACAATAAAAAAGTAAAACAATAATAAAAAAGGAGGCAACTATGTTACCAATGATTTCAAGAAGGAACTACAAACCTTTCACATTCCAGGACTTCTTTAATGAAGATTTCTTTCCGACAGTAAACAGGACTACAAGTACTTTACCTGCAGTCAACATCAGGGAAGATGAAAAAGCATTCTATCTTGAGCTTGCCATTCCGGGCATGAAGAAGGATGATGTTAAGATTGAGCTGAAAGACGAGATGCTGACCATCTCATCCGAGCAGAAGGAAGAAAAAGAGGAGAAGGCTGAAGGATACAGCAGGAAAGAGTTTAGTTACAACTCGTTCTGCAGAAGCTTCTACCTGCCTGATGGAGTGGATGCTGAGAAGATCAATGCCAGCTACAGGGAGGGCATCCTCGGAATAGAGATTCCCAAGAAAGAAGAAGAGAAGAAAATCAAATCAAGGGAGGTTAAGATTTCATAATCAGATTCCTCGCATAACAAAAAAAGAGGCTGCCTCAAAAAGGCAGCTTTTTTTTTGGGGAGATGCGTTCCCCTCCTGAGTCAGGAGGGGTGCCCGAGCGGAGCGAGGGTGGGGTGGTATTATGCGTTGCAATGAACTTGTCTTTCTGTAAAAACAAAGAATACTGCTGCTTATATTTCTCCAGCATTTAGCCTTTGATCATAGATTTATGCTAAAAAGACATACCACCCCCCGGCTCCTGCGTCGCCGGACCCCTCCTGACTCAGGAGGGGAAACTTATGCCAGATACGTTCTCCCCAACTTTTCCGCTTGATCCATCGTTTAAACCAATTTTGTTAAAAGTTTATCGAGAAAAGCAGAAGAGGCTATCTCGTTTTTGAAACAGCCTCTTTTTTTTATTTCATTGTAAATACGTTGCATGCAACGTCTCTACCGTATCAATCTTCTTTGCCTGATGAAACAAGCGCTTCTGCAAACCTGCGGCCATAACTGGCAAGGGAAACATCTTTCCCGCTCTCAGGAATGAACTTAAAGGCGGCGGGCTCTTCAAACATCTTAAGCTTAAGCGATTTAAGCATCCCGGCAATTATTCCGGGAGCCTCACCACTCCATCCGTATGACCCAAAGGTTCCGGCAAGCTTGCCTTTGTCGCGTAAAGGACTTACCATGGCTGCAAACTTGTAAACGGGCAGCAGTGTGTTCTGATTGATGGTTGGTGAGCCAACAATAAGGCCATCGGCAAGGGTGATTTTCGAATCCATCTCTCCCACCTCTGCCATTTCAATATCCATGATCTCCACATCTACACCATGCACCTCCATTGCACCTTCAGCAATGAGCTGTGCCATAGCCTTTGTATAACCATAAGCCGAAACATAGGTTATAAGTATCTTTTTTACCGGATGCAGTGATGTCTCATTTACATACTCAGATGCATATTTTTCAGAGAGATCGACAATCTTCTTCCAGTTTTTCCTGAGTATAGGTCCGTGACCGGGGGCAATGACAGCTATATCAAGCGGCCTGATCTTTTCCACTGCCTTAAGCATAAACCGGCTGAAAGGTCTGAGGATACAATCAAAATAATATTTAAAGGCTTCATGATAGTCGCCTGTCAGGTCATCGAACATCTCGTCCGAGCAATAGTGGGCGCCAAAGGAATCACATGTAAACAACACCTTTTCTTCAACAAGGTATGTGAAGATAGTGTCTGGCCAGTGAAGGTTAGGTGCTGAAATAAACTTCAGCGTCCTGTTTCCCAGACTGAGAGTGTCACCATCTTTCACCACCAGAGATTTGAACGGTTTATTCACTATATCAGAGAGGTATCGTATTGCATTTCCGCTGCCCACGACCGTTGCCTGGGGTGCAAGTTCAAGCAGTTCACGTATCGAACCGGAATGGTCAGGTTCCGTGTGGTCCATTATTATATAATCGAGCTTTGCTGGATCAACCACGCGGGAGAGCTTTTCAAGGTACCTGTCACTGAACTTTTCTTTTGCCAGCTCAACAACAGCCTTTTTCTCAGCATCGATAAAATATGAGTTGTAGGTTGTACCGTACTCGGTACGCATGACTATGTCAAACACTTCAATATCCCAGTCGCGGATACCAATCCATTTAACCCCGGGTGTAACATCTAGAATATTATTGTCAGTTTTCATAAAGATATCTCTTATCTGTCTTAACAACTATGGTATATTTTCGTTCAATTGAAAGTCAGGCGAACAATGCGATGTACAGGTAGACCAGAGGGAAGGCGATGACCACACTGTCGAACCTGTCGAGGAACCCTCCGTGGCCGGGCATTATTGTTCCTGAGTCCTTGAATCCGACGCTCCGTTTCAGCATAGACTCAATAAGGTCGCCGAAGGTGCCGGCAATAGTAACTATCAGTGCAACGTATATCCAGCCCTTTACATCAACCACGCCAAGAAAGTTGGAGAGCAGCCTGGATACTATCAACGTCACAGCCAGTCCGCCGAAAAATCCCTCCCACGATTTTTTGGGTGATATCCTTTCCATAAGCCGATGTTTCCCAAAGGCTGAACCAACGAGATAAGCCCCGGTATCATTTGCCCAAAGAAGAAGGAAGAAGCCCATCAGCATACCAGGAGAGAACTCCAGGTTATTTACTGAAAAAAGCGGCTGTAACCCTGTTCTCCCAAAGGCTGAATAAGGAAACATTGATACAGGGATGGCCGTATATAAAATTGAGAAGAAGGTGTGAGCAAGTGAATCAAACGGCTTCTCATTCTTGCGGTAGATTTCAACAACCATTATGATTGACATAATGGGAATCATTACCAGGTAGCTTTCACGAGGTATAAGCCTTATTGCCACCAGAGTGGATATAAAATAAACAAGGAAACCGGTTATGATACCGGTTATTACCTGTGGCTTTATGCCAGTGCTTCGCACCATTGTATAATATTCCTTCTGTGTCCCGGCAAGTATTACTGCACCAACTAAAAAGAACGTCACAGGGTGAAGCCAGAGACCGCCAAGAACGAAAATGACAATGAATGCGCCAGTTATTGTACGTCTTAACAGATTATTCACTATACAAGATCTTTGATTGTTTCTTTTGCTTTTATGACATAGTCGCGATGGACAAAAAGATCAATCTCTCCAATCTTATACATGCTGTCGCGTCTGTCAAATATAACTGCCTCAATATCTTCCTGGGCCAGTCGTTCAACTGCAAGCTGGCAATTCAACTCATTTATAAAACTAGCAATTATAACCCAGTCATTTTCCATGGCAAAAAAGGCTTTTACACTACCACGGGGTTCCCTTCCGGCTTTGTATCAGTATCCGGGTTTTCTGTCTCAGTTATGTTCTCCGCCTTGTTCTCAGTCTTGTTCTCCGTTTCGTTCACAGAGTTATCTCCCTTGCGTTTGCCGAAGATACGTTCAAGGTCCTCGCTGAAGATAACTTCTTTTTCAAGCAGCAGTTCTGCAAGCTCTTTAAGGCCATCACGATGTGAGTTTATGACATCTTTGGCTCTCTCATACGACTCATCAATAATAGCCTTTATCTCATCGTCTATTGTCTCGGCGGTCTTTTCGCTGTAAGGTTTGGTAAACCCGAACTCAGACTGTCCGGTAGAGTCATAAAAGCTAAGATTACCCACCTTAGCGCTCATACCGAAGTAGCATACCATGGCGTAAGCCTGTTTGGTTACTTTTTCGAGATCACTGAGTGCTCCTGTCGATATTTTTCCAAAGGTGATTTCCTCAGAAGCGCGTCCGCCCAGGGCATGAGCCAGCTCATCGAGCAGGTGTTCGCGGGTGGATATCTGTCTCTCTTCCGGGAGGTACCATGCAGCGCCCAGTGCTTTTCCACGAGGTATTATGGTCACTTTAAGAAGGGGGCTGGCGTGTTCGAGCAGCCAGCTAACCGTGGCATGGCCTGCCTCATGATAAGCAATGGTCTTCTTCTCCTCCTGGGAGATAATCATGTTCTTCTTCTCCAGTCCGCCAATGATCCTGTCAATGGCATCAAGGAAATCCTGTTTCTCTACCGAAGTTTTATTCCTGCGGGCAGCTATGAGGGCTGCCTCATTACATACGTTTGCAATATCGGCGCCGGAGAAGCCCGGAGTCTGTTTTGCAAGAAATGCAACGTCAAAGTCTTTTTCAAGCTTAATAGGGCGCAGATGCACCCTGAAGATTGCTTCTCTCTCTTTCAGGTCAGGCAGTTCAACGCTTATCTGTCTGTCAAAACGTCCTGCCCTTAACAATGCCTTGTCAAGTATGTCAGCCCTGTTGGTTGCTGCCAGTATGATAACACCACTGTTGGTGCCAAAGCCGTCCATCTCTGTGAGCAGCTGGTTCAGGGTGTTTTCGCGCTCATCGTTAGCCCCGAAATTCGGGTTCCTGCCACGTGCACGGCCAACAGCATCTATCTCGTCTATGAATACAATACATGGAGCCTTCTCCTTTGCCTGTCTGAAGAGATCTCTCACTCTTGAGGCTCCGACCCCTACAAACATCTCAACAAAATCGGATCCGGAGATGGAGAAAAAAGGTACATTGGCTTCTCCTGCCACCGCTTTTGCCAGCAGGGTCTTTCCTGTTCCGGGAGGGCCCACCAGAAGCGCACCCTTTGGTATCTTGCCTCCAAGAGATGTATATTTCTTAGGGTTCTTAAGGAAGTCAACTATCTCCATAACCTCTGTCTTGGCCTCTTCAAGGCCTGCAACATCGCTGAAGTTGATCTTCACATGTGTGTCCTTATCAAATACCTGGGCCCGTGACTTGCCGACACTGAATATATTTCCCCCTCCGCTGCCACTGCCTGACGACATGCGCCTCATGAGGAAGACATAAAAACCAATCAGTATCACAAGCGGAAGTATCCAGGTTAAGAGGAATCCCCTATAGTCTGTCTGGGTGGTATAATCAATGCTGACCAACTCCTCATCCTTATACCCCGCTCTCTGCTGCGCATCCTTCATAAACTGCTGAAAGAGCTCAGCACTACCTATGTTATGCCTGAAATCTGGTCTCTCACCCTGAAAAGCCATAGGCTTCTGCTTAGCCAGCTCCGGATAACGGCCACTCTTGGCTATAGAGTCTTTCTTAAGGTAGATCTCCGCATAATCACGGTTCTTTATTACTACAATCTTTTCAATGTCGTGATGGTTTACCATCCCCTCAACATCTTTCTGTGTGACTTTCTTTACTTCCTTCCCTGAGAAGATAAGCTCAAAGCCCACAATTGAAAGAAGAAGAATTACTAAAATCCAGTTTGAATTAAATTTCGGTTTGGAATTTTTATCATTCTTGTTTTCTTTATTTTCCTGGTTCTCTGCCATATGTCAAATACCTTTCTTTTCATGAATGTCTTCTAACCTCGTAATCTTTCCATCTGCCCAAAGCGATTCGAGGTTATAGAAATTTCTGTATTCTTCCTGGAAAATATGGACGATAACTTCGCCATAATCAATCAGGACCCAGATACAGTTTTCTGTTCCTTCAATATGAAGGGGTTTTCTGCCAGTCTCTTTTCTTACTACATCTTCAACTGACCATGCCAGTGAATCAACCTGGGTAGTTGACGGGGCATGACTAATTATAAAGTAATCGCACAGTCTGTTTTCAAGGTTCCTAAGATCAAGAAGCGTTACATCTCTACCTTTCTTTTCAAATAATCCCTTTACAACGCTTTCTGTAACTGCAATTTCTTCCTTCGAGGCTTTTCTCATTAATAATCTTTTCAGTATTAAATAGTTCCTTTTTAATGACGCTAAATTACAAACATTTATCCGTATTTTTGCGGCATGCTATCTCTTTTTACAATTTGAATGCCAATTTGTTCAGTTGTA
>Ga0116171_10004316_pt1 | contig 12835 bp, 9 predicted proteins | sample AD_JPNHW2_MetaG_FD_89798 | JGI IMG/M metagenome (GOLD analysis project Ga0116171, IMG submission 89798) | Active sludge microbial communities of municipal wastewater-treating anaerobic digesters from Japan - AD_JPNHW2_MetaG | ecosystem: Engineered > Bioreactor > Anaerobic > Digestate | place...
CTTCAGTAGTTATTTCAGCAGAAAATGGCTATGACCTTTTGGGAGAAAATAATGCTGCCGAGACACAAACTGTTTACTGGAAAAATTACCATGTTTCAGGAACTCCTCAGGTTGCCGGTACTGTCGGTCTTAAATTTAATCACAATTACTGGTATGTTAATATTAATGCCAACTATTTTGACAAGATTTATTGTGATTTGAATCCCGAAAGAAGAACTTCGACAGCTCGCGGCACATTGGATGAAAATTCAGAGTTGTATCACCAAATAGTTGACCAAACAAGATTAAAAGGTCAATTTACTTTGGATGCTTCTATCAGCAAATCCTGGAAAATCAAAAAATACATTATCGGATTTAATTTAAGTGTAACCAATATTCTTAATAATCAAAATTTAATTACTACTGCATGGGAACAATACAGATTTGATTACAAAGAGTATAATGTAGATAAATTTCAAAATAAATATTATTATGCCTTTGGCACTACTTTTTATGCCGGCATCAATTTTCAATTTAATTAATCTTGGAAAATTCTGAAAACAATGAAAAATAATAGATTTAAATTAGTAATAATCATTCTGACTGCACTCTTTTTTGCCGGAGGATGTAATCCGGAATATGATGTAGCTCCCTATCTTACATACGAAGGAGAAGCTAACTGTACAATTGAGGAGTTATTGTCTTATCACGATATTGGTTCTTCGGATTCTTATGATTCCATTCCGGCAGGAACAGTTATCACAGGAATTGTTACTTCATCTGATGAACATGGAAATTGCTACAAATTCATCAATATTCAGGATGAAACGGGAGCAATTCAGATAAAAATTGCAAATACAGCGCTCTATTATAAATATAAAGTTGGTCAGCGAGTTTATATTAATTGTGATGGACTAGTATTGGGGGACTATCGTAAATTACCCCAATTGGGATGGTGGGTAAACGGAGCCATGGAAGCCATTCCAACAGCCAAAGAAGCAGTTTATATTTTCAGAGACAGCCTTGTAGGCAATGCACCGGAACCTTTATCAATTACTTCAACTGGTCAAATCAATGATTCTTATTATAATATGCTTGTCAAAATTGAGAATTGTTATTTCAATAACGGTGGACAACTTACATTTTCTGAACCATCAACAGCTACAAGCAGAACCATTACCCTTGTAGGAGGAGGGACCATTGAGGTCAGAACCAGCAATTATGCCGATTTTGCCCAAAATATTCTTCCTGAAGGAACCGGAAATATTGTGGGACTTCTGACTCGTTATAATAATTACAACCAACTGGTTATCCGCTCTTTGGATGATCTTTCCAATTTTGGTGTAGAAGAAGAAATTTATTCTTTGGATTTAAATGTCAACCCTCTTGATAACGGTTGGAGTAATCACTCTGTTTCAGGAACTGCTCTATGGGAATATGTTTCAGGGGTGAAAAGGATGAGTATTACGGGTAATAACAGTGAATTTTCAGATTGCTGGCTACTCTCCCCTACTATCAATTTAACTTCCTATCAGGACATTAAACTATATTTGAATCACAGAATTCCCAATAATCTCGGAAATGCTTCCAATATGAGATTATACTATTCAGTATCAGATCCATCAGCTCCGTTTAATGAAGCCAATTGGGTCGAACTGACAATGCCTTCCTATCCTTCCAGTTTTACAACTGTATCTATCGATATCCCCAATGCAGCCATATCTAGTCCAAATTTCAGAATAGGCTTGAGATACTCAGATGATCAAACATCCAACTGGACAATTGGCGGAGTTACATTTAAAAGTTTTATTGCAGAAAAATAATATCATTATGAGCAGAAATAGTTTGTTTTTTACATCAATATTAATTGGATTGGTTTTCGTCCTCTTTTCATGCAACAATACATGGGAAGAACCCGAGTTTGTGATTCCGGAATATACAGGAAGACCCGCCAACAAAACTATTGCCGATATTAAGGCAATGCATGATCTTGGTACAGATACTCCTGATTCCATTTGCAATTCTAACGAATATTTTATTGTGGATGCCTGGGTTGTCAGCTCAGATGAAGGGGGGAATTTCTATAAATCAATGGTTATTCAGGATGAAACCGGCGCTATCGAAATCGAAATCGATAAAACAGGATTATATAACGATTATCCTGTAGGACAAAAAATTTATTTGAATTGCAAAGGCCTCCTCGTCGGAGATTATCACAATATGTATCAAATAGGTTGGATTTATCAAGGTGCAGTGGGAAGAATCAACTCCATGTTTCTTGATAACTATATTTCAAAAGACGGTCTTCCTGACTTAGAAAACATGCCACAGCCAACTCTTATTACCGGTTCTGCTGATTTAAGTGCAGAAAATGTGAGCAAATTGGTGAAAATTGAAAATTGTCAGTTTGCCGAAGAATCTGTTGGGAAACCGCTTTCATCAAGTGATGTTATCACGGAACATGAAATTACAGTGAACGGAGCTTCTATCATTGTCAGAACTTCCAATTATGCAAAATTCAGAAGTATTCTTTGCCCTTCCGGAACAGGAACGCTATATGGAATATTGACGGTTTATAATTCTACTTACCAAATGATGCTCAGAACTGCCGAGGATATTCAGTTTGATAATACTCAACCTGAACCCGAAGAGCTTATTTATAACATGACTTTTGACGCCAATTCATTGACTTCCGGAGGTTGGAGTCTCTCTGACCCTGAAAGCCAGACAGCATGGTATTTTACTACTGACTTATCTAATAATAATATCATGTTTCACAACCCCACATCTGCCGTCTGCGACGACTGGCTTATTTCACCTGAAATAACACTTGCTGATCTGGACGGAGTTGTTTTATATTTAGACCATAAAATGACACTTCAGGGACTTCAGGATTTCTTTAGAGTCTATTATTCTACAACCTATCAAGGGGGTGATTTTAATGAAAATGATTGGACTGCTTTTAACCCTAATTTATCCTTATTCCCCTCTTCAGATTATGGCTTAAGTAATGCTTTGGATGTATCAACAATCCCTGCCACCAGCTTTAGAATTGCTATTCGCTATAATAATTCAACCGGCATACAGGCGGCAAGATGGAGTGTAAGGAGCCTTAAATTTTATAAATAAATAATGGAAATCAAATTTAATACTATTGAAGAGGCTTTAGAAGAATTTAAAGCCGGACGTTTTTTAATTGTGGTTGATGATGAAGACCGTGAAAACGAAGGAGATTTTATTATTGCAGCAGAAAAAATAACGCCCGAGAAGGTTAATTTTATGATGAAACATGGTCGTGGTGTGCTTTGTACTCCTATTACCCAAGAGCGTTGTGAACACCTTGGATTGACCATGCAAGTATCCAATAATACTTCATTGTTGGGAACTCCATTTACGGTGACTGTCGATTTATTGGGCCATGGTTGTACTACCGGCGTCTCAATGTTTGACCGAGCTTCTACCATCAAGGCGCTTGCCAATCCCGAAACAAAATCGGATGATTTAGGTCGTCCTGGGCATATTAATCCATTACGGGCAAGAGATGGCGGTGTACTGGTACGTGCCGGACACACAGAAGCAACAATAGATTTGGCCAGACTTGCGGGTATTCAACCTGTCGGGGCACTCATCGAAATTATCAATGATGATGGAACAATGGCAAGACTTCCACAACTAATGGAGATTGCACAAAAATTTAATTTTAAAATTATTTCAATTGCTGATTTAATAGCCTATCGACTAAAAACAGAAAAACTTATCAGAAGAGAACAAGAGGTATCTCTTCCGACTGAATGGGGTAATTTTAAATTAATTGCCTATACTCAATTGAACAATAATAATACGCATCTTATTCTTAAAAAAGGTGAATGGGAAAAAGATGAGGAAGTATTGGTTAGGGTTCACTCATCCTGTGCTACCGGAGACATTTTCGGTTCATGCAAGTGCGATTGCGGAGCGCAATTGCATAAGTCAATGGAGATGATTGATAAAGAAGGTAAAGGACTTGTATTGTATATGAATCAGGAAGGAAGAGGAATCGGTCTGGTAAATAAGTTAAAGGCTTATCATCTTCAGGAATTGGGATTAGATACTGTAGAGGCAAATATTGAACTCGGCTTTAAGGCAGATGAAAGGGATTATGGTATAGGGGCACAAATTTTGCGAGATTTGAATGCTACAAAAGTGAGACTTATTACCAATAATCCCACTAAACGTGCAGGTTTACTGGGTCATGGCATTCAAATTATTGAAACAGTTCCTATAATTATCCAACCCAATGATAATAACCGGAAATATCTTAAAACCAAACAGGATAAAATGGGGCACAATCTGCATCTTAAATAAAAAAAAAAGGAACTTTTATAAAGTTCCTTTTTTATAAGTGACATATTGGTTATTCCTCGTCTTCTTCTGATGAAAGCCCTAACATTTGTTTAATTTCAGCAGGAGCTTCATCAAAAGTAACCGCTCCATCAGGTAAGAAGAAATGTAAATCTTTTATTTTCTTATTGGGAGTAATTTGAGTAACCTCTACAATTAAGTTAAAGGGAGTTCCACTGTTATCCATGGCTACAGAAGTGTAAAGTGGATAACCTTTCAACCCCGGGTATTCAAAGGAATTATATTCTTTCATTAAATCATCTGTCACATAGAGCGTAAATTCGTCAGTCTCATCAGTTTCCAGATTTGTTACAACGCAATGAGCTTTATGGCAAACATACCCTGCAATGGTTTTTGTATCATTTGCATCGTATGTATAATCATATTTCATCAATGAATAATCAACAGTATCAATGTTGTAATATTTACCATAACCACTGATAGTAAAATCAATAATCATAGTCATAATCTTGGTATCGCCATCCAGGATTGTGGTAACCCCAATACCACCTTGATTCATTGTTTGCTTTGATTTACTGCCTAAAACCACTTTATCAATTTCCATTTGATATTGCGATATAATGTTGGCATCTGTAGTCCCTTCAACATAGGTTTTCAATTTGATATCTCCGGAAAATGTTTTTTGGGAAAATAAAGAAAGTGAAAAGACAAAAGTCAATCCAACCAATAATAAAATAACTTTTTTCATTTTAAATGTTTTGATGTTTTCGATATAATTATTTACAAATTTATTCAGGTTGCAAAGATAGTATTAATTAATAAAAGTAATGTCAATCCTAATAAACTTTTTTTGCTCTTAAATTAGTTAAAAAAAATAAGTACAAGTCATCCGTTTTGAAGTTTTATTATAGTCTCTAAAAGTTACTTGGTTTTCATTAAAAAAATAGACTATGAAACATAGTCTATTTTTAGGAAGATTTATAATAGAAATAGTTTATTTTACAATAAATTTGCCGCTTACCAAAATTTTATTTGCATCAATTAAACGGTAAAAATAGGTCCCGGCAGAAAGGTTGTTATTTGTGTATTCCACTTTTGGCTGATTAACATTAATAGATGCAACCTGTGCTCCCGAAATATTATAAATTATCAATTCTCCTTTTACCTCTCTATTAAAATCGAATGTAACAAATTCAGAAGAAGGATTAGGATATACAGTTGCTTTCACGTTTGATAGAAGAGGTTCTGTGAGTCCATTTCCATAATCAAAATAGATGTTATCAATGAAAAGAGAAGTGTTTTCTTGCCCAACACAACTCATCAAATCGTCGAAGTTATATCCGGCACTTGCAATAAAAAGCAGTTTAATATGGGTTGCAGCCAGAGTAGTATCACTATAGATAAATGGGATATCAAATGAAGTCCAGGAACTTACTGTATTATATTCCATCAATTTTCCTTTGGCAATAGAAGTGGAACCATTATACAATTCCATATCTATAACGGCAGAGTCCCCACTAACAGGCGAATATTTATAATATCCTTTAAGAGCAAGCGGCTTGAAAGGAAATTCTTTTTTTACAGAAATAACACCTTCAGAACTCAAAAACTGTTCAATAAAATTATTACTGATTGTTCCCAAAGCACCAGGAATGAGCAAAAAGCCTCCCAAGTAATGGGAAGTCAAACGAATGGCATAATTTCCATCCTGTGCACTTGTCTCTCTGAAAGCAGTGAGTACTCCGGGAAGAGGATCTGCTGGAAGCTGATATAAAACATTTAAGGTCATCAATAAATCAAGAGAATCTTCATAACTATAGTCTAAATAATTTCCTGATTCGGCGGCATAAGAAGCCCATTTCGTTTCGAAACTGCCATCTTCTATTGTCTGGGCCGAAAGCATTCCCATTGAAATAATACACAATAAACTTACTAAAGATTTTTTCATAAATTATTATTTTAATTATTAATAGTCAACTAATTAATATTATATATTACCTGAATTGTAAAAGTTCTCAGAGGTTCAACATACATAGGACGAAGTGTATAGGATTTATTGAGAAGGTTTTTAACAATAAAAGACAAGGTTACTCTATTGATATTATAACTAACTCTGGCATCAAAAACAACAGACCCTTTTTTATTTTCCATGAAATAGTTATAATAGCCACTAAATGGAAGATCTCCCATAAGTTTCAGAATCGCAATCCGAAGGGGCGTATTATTAGGATTATTGATATCATAATCGAAAAAGAATTTGTCAACATTATGCATTGAACTGTAGTAATTTGCAGAAAGACCGACTGTGAATTTTTTATAAAAAGTGAATGCCAAATCAAGCTTGCCCATATGTTCAATTCTATATTTAAGGACATTGCGTGAGGTATCAGAAGATGAATTTAGAAAAGTATATTCTTTATGGGTAACAGGGTCCGTATAATAAACATAATTTCTGTTTTTAGTAATAGGATTACTATAGGTATAACTTACCATCAAGCTATAAGTAACATTTTTAGAGATAACACCTTCGCCCATAAAAGAGAAGTCAAGACCGCTTATTCTGGCCGGTCCAATATTAAGATATTTAAACCCCATTCTATCGATAATACTTCCTGAATTTCCCCAGGGCCCCATAGCAAATTCAATATAGTTTTCAAACTCCTGATTAAAGAAAGCCACATCGAAGAAGCCTTGAAAATCAAAGAGTGAAAATGGCTGCATAATACCCACTTCGGCATTCCAGCTATTTTCAGACTGGAGATCAGGATTTGGATAAAAGCCGAATCTTCCGACAGAGATAGCAATAAACTTTTCGCCGATACTTGGGAATCGATAGCCTTGCCCGAAAGAACCTCTAAAGGATGTTTTAGTTTTATTAAGTTGGTAGTTTATTCCGGCTCTGAAAATTGGTTTATTCTCAATGACATTATCAAGGGAATAAAATTCCCAGCGCCCCCCTCCTATTATAGTCAGATTTCTGTTTTTAAGGAATTTCTGTTCCAGTTGAGTATAAATCGAAAAATTATCATAACTCATTCTGGTTGGTTTGTCGGAATAATTATCTCCACTAAACACCCTTCCATTTGAGATGGCAAAATTATTCATGACTCCTGCCACAATATTCATCCCAATTTTAGGAATATTCTTATTGAACTGATATTCATCAAAAACAGAACCTGATTCGGCACTTTGCGCACCTGTAGATTCAATATTCTTACTATAAAGAATTCTGTTTCTAAAAGTATGAACGAATCCACCCTTAGAGATATATTTTACAGAAGGATCAAGATAGCCGGTAAAATCCTTAAATTTTGAAAGAGATCCTTTATATGTCCTGTATCGGTTGGTATCAGCATCAAACCAAAAGAATGACTGGGCATTTTCAGATGCCATAATATTTCCGTTCAGACTAACTGACAAGCCCTTAATTTTTTGAAATCTATAGCGAGTAGCAAAATTAAATCTTGCTCTGCGCTCATATTTACCCTTTGTGCTTCCATTAGTATTTCGGGTTGAGGAGATACTTTCTTCAGGGCCAATATATCCCTGATCATCAAAATATTCACCACCAATAACAAAATCAAAATTCTTTTTAATTATTCGAGAATGAAGAAAGCTTACACCGAATTTAATTGGATTCTGATGATTCCAACTTGTTTGATAAGGATTTTTAGGATCTGAGTATATTCCGGCAAATAAAATGACCTTAGTTTTGGGTTTAGTTCTGGGATAAGCTGTCAGAACATTAATAGCACCTGTCAGGGCAGATGAGCCAAAAACCAACGAGGCTGCACCTTTCAGAATTTCAATTTGTTCCACATCTTCCATTGGAATAAAATTCCACATTGGACGACCGGCATCAGGACGAAGCATTGGAATATTATCCAGTAAAATCATCACACGGCTGCCCATTCCGGAGCTAAAACCGCTTCCTCCCCTAATCTGAGGTTCATTATCAACCACCGCAATTCCCCCTGCCGTATTCAATAAACCATCAACAGTATTTAAATTCTTGTTTTCAGCTTCTTTAGGAGATAATACAAGTATTGAATTAGTCGATTTTTCAGGATTAGTTTCATATTTTGACGATACCACCTTAGCAGGATCCAACAGAATTGCCGAGGGAGTCAATTTGATATCCAGCTTATACTCACGATTTTTGGGAGTGAAAATTATAGTCCTTTGTATCGGAGAATAAGAACTGGAAAGAAAAGTAACGTCACAACTATCCGGTTTGATTTCAATATTAAAATTACCATTGACATCAGCCATAAACATAGCTTTTAAACAGTCAATTTTAATTTGTGCGTAAGGAATCGGGAATCCTTCAATTTCATCTTTGATGGTCCCTTTTAATATATTCTGAGCTTGATTATTAAGGCAAAATAATAATATTAAGGCAAAAATTGAATTTCTTATAACATTAAATCTCATACAAATTCTTTAAATCCTATTTTTCTATATAGTTTGTGAATAAAGCTGGCAAAATTACTTTTTTTTTTCATAAAAAAGTCCTTTCTCCATATTTTTGAGCATTTTTTAATCTTAAAAAATTATATTTCAGTTATTTAAAACTATTAAAAAAAGTTAAGGTCAATGAAGAATTTTATATATTAATTCCTTAAGAAGCTCTTCTTCACTAGAGGAAGAGTCAACACCTTTAGATTTCATATCATATTCGCGCAGTAGCGAAATTATTTTAGTCAGATTCATAATAGAATAACGTTGTGCATAATCGGTATTCATTTTCATTATAAAAGGGTGAACATTGCCATAAATTTTTGCCAATGTTTCGGGAGACTTATCAGGAGCAAGTCTGTATGCCAACATTTTGGAATAGAATGAATAGAGATTTGCAATTGTTTTAACATTAGGATTTTCTTTTAAATTTTGGCAAAAATTGAGGGTTATTCTATAGGCTTTTTCCTCGTTTTGTTCTCCTAAGGCATTTTGCAACTCAAAAACGTTGTATTCTTTACTTATTCCGATATATTTCTCAATAATGGAAGGGGTAATTTCAATATTATCAGGGAGGAATATCTTCAGTTTAAGAAATTCATTATTAATTCTGGTAAGGTCATTGCCAATATTTGCGGCAATGATTGAAGCTGCATGTGCATTAATATTAAAATTATGCAATTTAGCCTGCGTTTGCACCCAAGAGGATAAGTTATAATCCTTTATCTTGTCGGAAACAAAGACCACCCCATTTTTTTCAAATAACTTAGTCTGTGCCGGTTTCAGTTTGGCATATTTATATGCAATAACCAAAATCGTTGTCTTGGAAGGATTTTCAACATATCCTTTAAGTTTTTCGATATCTTTAAGTTCTTTGGCTTCTTTAACAATTATGAGTTTATATTGACTTCCAAAAGGAAATTCTTTGGCGGCACCAATAATTTGAGAAACATCGGTATTTTTATCATTACCATAAATGACAATCTGGTTAAAATCGCGATCAGCTTCTTCAATTACATTTTCCTCCATGTAATTAGAGATTTGATCAATGTAAAAAGGCTCTTCTCCCATTAAAAGATAGAGCGGTGCATACTCTCTTTTCTTTAAGTTCTTAATTAGTTCTTCGTAGTTCATAAATATCTATTCGTAATAATCAAATTTTAAATGTTTAACTGTTAATCCTTTGTTAATAAGTTGTTTTAAAGAATCGATTCCAATTTGAATATGCTCCAAAGCAAATTTTTTTGTTACTTCCTGGTCACTTTTTTCTGTTTTAATTCCATCGGGAAGCATTGGCTGGTCAGAAACAAGCAGCAATGCACCGGTTGGAATACGGTTATAGAATCCCACTGAAAAAAGAGTAGCGGTCTCCATGTCAACGGCCGTACAGCGAATCCTATTCAAGTAATCCTTAAACTCCTGATCATGTTCCCAGACTCTCCGGTTTGTTGTATAAACAGTCCCTGTCCAATAGTTTCTTCCATAATCCCGGATAGTAGCTGAGATTGCTTTTTGAAGGTTAAATGCAGGCAGTGCGGGAACTTCAGGAGGGAAATAGTCATTTGAGGTTCCCTCTCCTCTAATTGCCGCAATAGGAAGCAGCAATTCTCCCAAGCCGATATAGTTTTTCAAGCCCCCTGTTTTGCCCAGAAAAAGGACTGCTTTCGGCATGATAGCAGTAAGAAGATCCATAATAGTAGCTGCCATTGGGCTACCCATTGAAAAGTTGATTATAGTGATATTGTCCTTAGTGGCGCTTTGCATCGGATTTTCCAGACCCTTTACTTCTGTATTCATCACCTGGGCAAAATAGGTGACATAATTTTTAAAATTTGTCAGAAGTATATACTGACCGAATTCATTTAATTGCAATCCCGTATACCTTGGCAACCAGTTTTCAACTATTTCTTGTTTTGTCTTCATACGCTATTCATAATAATCAAAACGAAGATGTCTGACAGTAAGTCCTTTGTTAATAAGCTGCTTCAAAGAATCGATTCCGATTTGAAGGTGAAGGTCTGCAAATTTATTTTCAAGAAGTTCATCGCTTTCTTCCGTTTCAATACAGGTTTCCAGAAAAGGCTGATCTGAAACGATCAGAAGTGCTCCCGTAGGAATACGATTTGCAAAACCCACTGAAAAAAGAGTTGCAGTTTCCATATCAATACAAGTAACCCTAATTTTGGAAAGGTATTGATGAAAATCAGCATCATGTTCCCAGACTCTTTTATTGGTAGTATAGACAGTGCCTGTCCAATAATCCTGATGGTAATCCCGAACGGTCGTAGAAATAGCCTTTTCAAGGTTAAAAGCAGGGAGTGCCGGCACTTCCGGTGGAAAATAGTCATCAGATGTTCCTTCGCCACGGACAGCAGCTATTGGCAGAACCAAATCACCAAATTTGATATATTTTTTAAGAGACCCGCATTTTCCCAGAAATAAAACTGCCTTTGGCTGAATAGAAGTCAGCAAATCCATAATTGTAGCTGCCATCGGACTTCCTTTAGTGAAATATATTATAGAAATATTATCTTTTGTGGCACATTGCATTGGATTTTCCAATCCATATACTTCTGTCTCCATTATTTTAGCAAATCTTTCCACATAACTCAAAAAATGAGTCAAAATAATATATTCCCCGAAATCCTCTCTTTTCAGACCTGTATATCGGGGCAACCAATTATCGACAATCTCTTTCTTTGACTTCATCAGAAAAAACTTTTATTTATTTTTCGGACTCTTTTTATTTTGTTTGTCAAATTCTTTAATCTTTTCAACAGCTATTGTAGTAGAATTAAGCAATGGAACTGCAGACAAATCATTCCCAATGGCAACTTTCATCCATTGACTCGGGGTAACTCTTCCAATTTTAAAAATTCTCTCTACTTCAGTACCTATATTTTTACCTTCAAGATAACTTTCCAATTGAAAATCGATTAAATGGCCGATAGGATAAGCCGACAAATAGAGAGGAGCATCAATCATATGAGAATAGACAGCTAAAATTGTCTGATCTTTGCTATTAAAAACTGGTTCAAAATATTGATTCCAAACCTCTTTAGCAATAGAAATAACAGCATTTTTAAGTTGTTCTGCCGTAGCATCCGGGTGTTGGTACATCCATTGCCAAACTTTCATATCCACCATCGAAACTCCCATAATTTCATAACAACCCCAGAATATATCCAGCGTATTCATATATTTACTGTACTCGTCCGGATTTGAAACGCCAAGCAGTTCAAGATCACGACTTTGGAAGGTGAAAGCTAAAGCTTCGGTGAAAGCAGTATTGGGAACTCCGCGCAGGAAATAATTGGGAACATAATGCAACGATATAGTCTGTTCTACATTATGGCCAAATTCGTGAACCCCGATATTATAACCTTTATAGTACATTCCATCATTTTCAATACGGGTACGGAGTCGGGCATTATCACTTTTCATCATAGATTCCCAGGCATGTCCTGCCCCCACCGATGCATCAACTGTCACATGATCACAGATAAATTTTGCCAACTCTTTAGTGAAACCCATCTTAATCAAAATATTCGGGAGATCATTTGTAAAAGCAGTTTTATTGGGATATTTTGTTTTTGTAATTCTGTCAAGTTCATCGGAAGAGATCAGACTTCTGGATTTAAAGCCGTCGTACCAGATGTCAAATGGCTGTAATTTTCTTCCAAGTCTTTGAGAAATAAGCTTGGCAACCTCTTTTACCTGAGGAGAAGAAAGCAATTCATTGAATAGTCGTTGAGTTTCCTGAAGTGAAATTTCATATTCAGTATTAAATTTGCGGGAAATATAATCTGAATTTTTTCCGTAATATTCATCAGAAGCTTTAATTGCTTTGAAATTATTAAGAAGTTGCTGATAGCGGACATTATTTTCAGCAGGGCCGTTAATTTCAATATTATTATAAAAAACCTGATTTGTTGAAGGATACCAGATATATTCATCATTATTCACAACATCTTCCGGGATAGACTGATCCACAATACGTTTCATAATATTATAGATGATGGTCTGTTTTTTCAAGCCATTTTTATTGTCAGAATAA
>Ga0116171_10004322_pt1 | contig 12827 bp, 7 predicted proteins | sample AD_JPNHW2_MetaG_FD_89798 | JGI IMG/M metagenome (GOLD analysis project Ga0116171, IMG submission 89798) | Active sludge microbial communities of municipal wastewater-treating anaerobic digesters from Japan - AD_JPNHW2_MetaG | ecosystem: Engineered > Bioreactor > Anaerobic > Digestate | place...
ATGTGCTGTTAAAAACGATCGTAATATTTAATGGATTATTTTTTAACCATAGCAGCTTCCGATAATAGTGGTGGTGCCGGTATTCAACAAGATATAAAGGTGAGCTATGAATTAGGATACTGGCCTCTTTCTGCAATAAGCGGGATTACGGTGCAGGATTTTAAAAACGTGTATGTGGTAGAAGCGGTTAAACCTTCTTTATTGCAATTACAGATAAACCGATGCTTGCAGTCTTTTCCGGTTAAAGCAATTAAAATTGGTGCGATATGTAGTAAAGAAAATTTGAATGTAATTGTTGATTGTTTAAAAAATAATTCAATACCAAACATTGTATTAGACACCGTTTTATCTTCTACCGGAGGGACTCCGTTTCTCGATATATCCTCAATATTGATAATGAAAAAAGACTTATTTCCGCTTTGTAAACTGATTACCCCGAATAAACAGGAATTTGAAAAATTGGTAAATAGCGAAATTGATACAATAGAGGAAGGAGTTGAAATAGCTCAAGTAAAATGTAACGAATGGAACACCGCTATTTTATTAAAAGGAGGTCATTTTAAAGGAGAGAAATTGAAAGAAGCATTAATAACCAAAAATGAAGTTTTCTTTTTTGAAAGAGAATGGAATAATTTTACCTATTCGCATGGAACAGGTTGTACGCTTTCGTCAGCAATAGCTTGTTTTTTAGGGAAAGGAGAAAGCTTAAAAGGCGCATATATAAAAGCGACAAATTATTTGGTAGAACATTTTAAAAATTTAAACCAATTGTAAATTTAAAATAATCCAACGGATATTTTAAATTAAACAATGGGAATACCGAAAGCTAATTATTTTTTCAAATAAAAAAAGCATTTTATAATTTATAAAATGCTTTTTTTTATTTTACGAAAGAATAATTATTTCTTTAATAAATCACGAATTTCTGTTAATAAAACTTCTTCTTTTGTAGGTGCAGGAGCTACTGCAGGAGCTTCTTCTTTCTTTTTCTTTGCAGAATTCAGTCCTTTAATTAATAAAAATACAGCAAAAGCAACAATTAAAAAGTCGAAAGTAACTTGTAAAAAGTTTCCATAATTTAATGTTACGGCAGGATTAGCCCCGACAGCTTCTTTCATCACAAATTTTAAATCGGAAAAATTTACTCCGCCAACAAGCAAACCTATTGGAGGCATAATAACATCGCTTACTACAGAAGCAACAATTTTACCAAAAGCGGCACCAATAATTATACCGACAGCCATGTCGATAACATTGCCTTTCATGGCGAATGTTTTGAATTCTTCAATAATTTTCATAATTTTTAGTTTATATTAATTGTACGCTTAAAATTTATATGCAAAGCCAATACCCAAAATTTCTTTAAACTGAATGCGAGGACCTGTTGCATCAATTATTCCATCATCATTATTATCTATTTGAATATCGATATCATCATCGTATAATAAATGCGTGTTTATATTTACCGAGATAAATTTATTTACTTTAAAAGCTATTTGTGTTTCCCAGCTTACATCAATATTTTGTGGATTTTTAAGGTAGTTTGAGAATAAATCCATTTTAGTGGTAAGAGCTATATTTTTTAACAATTCTTCTTTAAAATCGTTGCGTGAATAAATAACACGTATATAACCTCCGAGTTCTTTTTTTATTTTTTTTCCATGAATTAAAACATTTCCTAAATTATCGTATGTTGCGGGATCAGCACCAAAAGCACCAGCATCGGCAAGTGTTTTGTCGTTTACAATCGTTATTTTAGCAGTTAAAGGAGATAAAAACATACTGAAATAATTGTTTGGTTTATAGTCCATACCAATAGCTCCAAGTAAATAGGCAGGAGATAAAAGATTGGAAATTATAACAGAATCATTTGGATAGTTATATCCCGGTCTCATTTGTGTTTTAAAATTGATTAAAGCTGCATAATAGAAATTAGTAAATGCTTCTCTTCCATATTTAGATAAGAAATCAATTTTATCGTCTGTCTTCATAAAATCGGATTTCTTTCCTTGTCTTAATATTCCATATCCTAAATCTAAAGAGTTATCTAATACCGTTTTCCCTTTTTTATAATTAGCAAAGGTGCTTAAAAGTCCGTTTAATGAAAGAGAAGGTTGTCCTCCAGCAGCCCAATTTGTTAACGATGTTTGCGATAAATTAAGGGCAAAAACACCTCCTGTTTTCCACCCTTGCGTGGTATCGGCATTTTTTTCTTTTAATTTTTTTTCAGCATCGGTTATTTGTCCAAATGAAAATTGAAAAAATAATAAAGCTGTAAAAATGATTATAAAAGTCTTATTGCTCATAGTAATTATTTTAAATTAAAACTTAACATTCTAGCAAATGTAGAATTTTTTTGATAATTTTTATATTATAGAAAAGGAGAAATATTATTTGATAATCTTTCTGAAAAAATAAGTAAATTTGAAAAAATTTTAAAAAGTATATGGAAATAGAAGGAAAATTATTACAGTTGCTTCCAGTTCAGGACATTAAAAGTCAAAAAGGGGTTATGCGGAAAATGGAATTTGTGCTTGAAATAGAATCTAAGTTTCCCAAAAAGCTTTGTTTTGAATTATGGAATGATAAAATTGATTTAATGAATGCAAACCCAGGAAATAAATTAAAAGTTTATTTTGATGTTGATAGCCGTGAATACAACGGTAAATGGTACACAAAAGCAACGGCATGGAAAGTAGAAAATATGGAGAATTCCTCTTCCGCTCAAAATATGTCTAATGAAGAATTACCTGCAACGTTTTCTGCATCTAAAGAAGAAATGGATGACTTGCCTTTTTAAAAGGAGAATTATTGAAAAGCAATTTTGTTAAAATAAAATACGGTTCTTCTCGATTTATCCATCTGTTTGTTTCTAATACGTTGATACCCGTATGAAATAAAATAATTTCCATACCAGTATTCCATATCACTATCATAATCGTTGATTACCTTATCGTTATTGTAACTTGTTTCAATTTTAGTATATTCCTTGCTTTCAATAACATCGTTTCCTTGTATTACTTTCGATGCAATATCGCCAGCATAGTTATAAGCGAGAACAATATCTTCTCCGTCAATTAAAACTTTAATACGTTCATGTAGATTAAATGTGAGAATATTAAACATATCAAAGCTATTTTCCCATAAAATTTCCCCTTTTTTATTAAAACAAGCAATAATCGCGTTGGTATACCGATACCCATCAAAAACCATTTCGGTAGTGGTTGTAGGTCGTCCGTAAATATCGAAGGTAGTTCTGTGAACCTGATGATATTCGGGGTAATATGCTTCTGCAATCATAATGTAAGAAGAATCTCTTTCAATAATATCGTGTACGAGTAATTTGTAATCGTATAAAATTTCTTTTCCTTTAGCTTCCAATTTAGTTGCTTTTTTAATCATTTTAAAAGTTCTACGCGCTGTTAAATAGGAATAAAAACTTTTAAATTTCGAAAAATTATAAAAAGTAATATTTTGTTGAATATTATTATTCGTGTTCGCAACATAAATGCCGTTAGACCCCTCCGAAAAACCGCTAAATGCCGGATTTGCACTATTTCCTTTAGTGTTGTTATTATACGTTCCAATGATAACTTTTTCGTTTTGATTTAAAGAAGCAACTTTTGCTGTATTTAATTTTCTTTTTTCGTTGTTTGTTGTTAAGCTGATTGTCGATAATTTTTCGCCGGATATATTATATTCATCAATGTGCATTATATTCGTTTTTCGAGGAATAAAATTCTTAATACTTAAAAGATAGGAAGATTGTAACGTGTCTTTGGTTAGCCCATCAACATAGGCTTGAGCAGGGTATTCGTTTTCGACTATTTTACCCGTTTTCGATGCCATGTCATATAAATATATTAAAGGCTGGTATCTTTTTAAATTCATTCCTGTAATAAGAGGGACTAGTGTAAACGATAATACGGTTTGGCTAATCGTTTTACCTTTAGAAGGCAATGTGTATCCCGATAACATGGCTACATCGTTTATTACTTTAAACCCGGTGATGGTAGATTTCTTGGATATTTCTGAATTGAATGTTGAAATACTTGAATTTACGACATCTATTTTCAAAATTTGAAAATTTCCTTTTGAACTGGAAGAATATTTATTTTCAAGATAAATGTAAAGATATTGATCGCTATAATCGAAAAACATAAAACGAAATCCTTTATTAACAGCTTGCTCTTTGGTCCATACTTCTTTAAAATCGGTATCATATAAGGTAAAATACCATTTGTGATTTGTTTTATCTATACTCTCTGTACTTTGAAAAAAAAGAATCACTCCATTTTCCCCAAAAGGAATAATTACATAAGAATCGGAGTTGTATTTAGCTTCTATTTCAACACGAAGTGGTTTGTCTTGCGAAATGGATAGAAATGGCAGTAATAAAAAAAATAGACAAATAAATAATTTCTTAATTTTCATTCGATTTTATTGTTAAATTTTAAAAACAAACATTAATGTCCGGATAAATTATATATTTCGTTCCTACGGAACTTTGAACAATTTGTATTTCCTTGTTTTAGAAATATTTCGTCCCGTACGGGACGTGATATTTATAGAAAATTATTAACATGAAAAAAGGAAGCCCCGCCCGCCTTGCCGGCCGGCAGGCTAGTGGGCGAAATATCTTCAAATAATTGATTACAAAATGATTTAATCGCATATTAAATATTTTTAACGGACAACAATGAAAAACAAATGTAAAAAAATATTGTATTAAGAAGTATTTTGTTGTTTAATTCTATAGAAAATTATTGTAAAATTATTTTTTTTGAAACTAACTTAGTTCCTTCAAAATAGATATGTAAAAGATAGATACCACGAGTCCATAATTGTGTGTTAATAGAAATGGTTTCACTCGATTGGTTTTCTTTATGTTGAATTTTTCCTTGCATATCATAAACAATAAGGGCGGTATGTTTTCCTTTAATTTTTATATTAATATAATCTGTTGCTGGGTTCGGATAGCACGAAACGAATAAATCTTGTTCTTTTTCTTTATTTATTCCTGTTGTTATACAACCACTTCCGGGATTTGCAAATAGGGCAGTATGATTAACAGAGTCAATAAATTCGGTAGCGTTCGACCAGTTTACGTTTAAAGAATTATCGCTACTTGGGTTGCATAAAGTAAGGGATGCTCCGAAGCCGTTGGCATTTGTTGGCCATGCATTTGAACTCGAATAAACCACCGAATCGAGAACAACGGCACTAGCATTTCGCAAAATAAGTGTATTCCCAGAATTGCTTAACCCTCCAAAATTCCATTGTCGAGCGAGTTTTTTATAAAAATGACTAAATTTAATTGAGTCGTATGCAATTAAATAATACTGGTATGCTAGAATGGTATCATTCAAAAAAGTATAGGTGTCGTTCCCATCAGTAAAAGTGTAGTTTTTTAGTGCAACAGAAGTGCTTCCATTATTCAATATTTCTATAAATTCAAGTGAATCGGTTCCGCTTTCTGGAGGATTATACATAATTTCAGTAATTACAAGGGGTGCTAAATAACCGGAATAATAAAGTGAAAAGGACTGTGCTGTTTCCATCATAACCCCATTTGTGTCTTGAATATTCGATATCGTAAGCGTATAGGAAATTCCGTCTTCAAGCGGACTCGATAAAGAAAGTGTTATTGTATCTTTTGTTTCCGAAAGGCCGGCAACACTTATATTGTTAATTCCTGTATAGTTTGTTATTACTTCAGCAGTTTGATTTACGGCTTTATTAAAAATTACATTTATCTCTGATAAATTTTTTAAGTAGGCTTTAACTGCTTTAAGCTTCAGTGTTTCGGAGTCAGTTTGGCCTGTTATAAATATATCATCCATATTAGATGTCCCTACTGAACTAATTTCGCTTCCATTTACCGCTTCATTATTAGCTAATACCCATCGAAGATAAATAGAGTCCAGATTATTTAAGCAGGTCGGTAATGCCATATCTACAATTCCTGAAGTCCAATTTGCAGCTGTATGAATGGTGTCGTTTGATAAGTTTACCCAATTATTTAATAAAGATGTTTTGTATTGAATAATAAAATTTTTGGGCCCTGTATTGGAGCTTCTTTGTCTTGATTTTAAGTGAAGTTGATGATAGGCTTTTGTAGAGAATATAACATACCAATATTTTGATGTAGCTCCATTATTCCATCCGGAGCAACCTACCGATTTTGTAGTGTATCCGTTTACTGTATAGGATAGTTCATTCGTTCCCCCACATGTCTTGATAAAACTTGTTTTATTTTCAGGTATTGCATTATCTGAAAGGGAATCCATTTCTGTACCAGTTGAAAATGTCCATTGAACAAGCGTATCCTTATTTTGACTTTTGCTTTGTAGACAAATAAATAAAAAAAATAAAATACAACATAAACGTCTTAATAATAATGTGTTATTACGCATATAAAAAAGAGTATTTAAAAATTTAGATGAATAAAAAAGAGTTTTAAAAAAAAAATTAACGTAGAAAAGATTCAAATAGTATATTTTTTATCTTTTTTTTAAAAGAAAATATAAAGCATTCGTGTTAATAAATAATTATTTAATCGAATATATTTAATAATAATATAATTATTAAAAAGAGATGTGTTAATAAATTTATATAAAACACGATTGGTAAATGCCATAAAAGTCTAAAAATAGTTGTTGATATTCAATATAATAAGAAAATTATTTTTAAAATTTTTAATAATAATTAGGTTCTTATTGTTTAATCAAATTAACATATATAGAATTAATAAATATAGACAAATTATAAATATATAAAGATATATAAATATACATTTAAGCTATGAATAAACTCGTTCAAATTATTACTTTTGCATATATCCTAAAATTATATCTTACGAAAAGACTAACTACATTTACCTCATTATTTATTTTATTGTGTTTCTTTGGCTTTAATCTTGCAAAGGCACAAGTTATTTCGCCTTACGAAAAGATAAAAAATGAAGATGCAAAAACGAAAGAAATTCTTTCCACTTTATTCAAGGATTTCCCTGAAGTAACGTTTCAGTTTACTGCAGAATCGAAAGAACAAGTGAATACCGTACTTACGAAAATGATTTCGTTAGATGGGTTTAATTCAAAGACATTACAAGTTAAAGCTGTTGCAAACGAAAAAGAATTTGCGGATTTTCTTAAATTGAAAATCCCATACACTATTATTAAAGAACAAGAAACAAGAGCTATTACAATGGCTACTACCGTAGCAGATATGAGTAGTTGGAATCGTTATCCTACCTATAGTGTGTACGATCAAATGATGACAAATTTTCAAACGAACTATCCTAATTTATGCAAAAGATATAACTTGGGAAATACGGTAAATGGAAGAAAAATTATAGCGTTAAAAATTACCAATAACATTGGTTCAAATGTAGCTAAACCAAAATTTTTATACAGTGCAACCATGCACGGAGATGAAACTACGGGATATATAATGATGTTACGTTTAGCAGATTATTTATTATCTAATTACAACACCAATTCAAGGGTAACAAATATTTTAAACAATATTGAATTATGGATATTGCCGAATACAAATCCCGATGGTACTTATTATAATTCATCAACAGGAACTTCGATAACCTATGCCCGAAGGTATAATGCGAATGGAGTTGATTTAAACAGAAATTATCCGACCCGAGTGCAGGTGCTCATCCTGATGGGAATTCCTATCAAGCAGAAACGCAAATAACGATGGGTTTTGCAGATACCTTAAATTTTGTAATGGGTGGTAATTTCCACGGAGGAGCTTCCGTATATTCATACCCTTGGGATACCTGGACTACTTCTGCAAGAGCACATGCCGATGATGCTTGGTATAGATATACCGCCAAGAATTTTGCAGACTCCTGTATTTATTATGGTCCTCTTAATTCAATTTCTAATTATTTTAAAGATACATATACAAGTGGAATTACCGAAGGAGCCGACTGGTATGTTGTTAACGGAGCCCGTCAAGATTTTATGAATTATCAAAAACATTGTAGAGAAGCAACAATTGAAATTTCTCTTACTAAAAAATTGGGTAGTGAATTATTACCAAATTATTGGAATGTGTTAAAAAACCCAATGTTAAAACTATTAGAAGAATGTCTGTATGGTTTTAAAGGTACTATAACGGATGCATGTACAGGACTTCCAATAAAAGCAAAAGTGTTTGTAAATAGTCACGATAAAGATAGTTCTTGGGTATGGTCAGGATCTAAATTTGGGGATTATTATCGCCCCATAAAAGCTGGAAATTGGAGTGTTACTTATTCTGCTACTGGATATACATCACAAACAGTGAATATTACAACAACGGATAACGCATTACAAATAAAGAATATTTCGCTTGTTCCTATTAATGGAAGTAGTGTTGTTGCCGGTGTTTCTATCACTGCGAATAAAACAACAATTTGTGAAGGGGAAACAATTACGTTTACAGCAAGTCCGACAAATGGCGGGAATAACCCTACCTATGTGTGGAAGAAAAATGGAGTGGTTATTTCTGGAGCAGTTGAATCTATCTATTCTTCGTCTTCCTTATCATATGGAGATGTAATTACTTGTGTTATGACATCAAATGCTACCTGTGTTTCTGGATCGCCTGCTACATCTAATGCCGTCACCATTCAAATGATAACACCTAGTCTCACGATTTCAGCTAACAAACAAAATATTTGTGCCGGTGAATCAGTTACATTTACTGCAAATCCGGTTAATTGTGGCTTAGCCCCGGCATATAAATGGATGTTGAATGGGGTAGAAATATCGGGTGCAAATGGAGCTACTTATTCCACTGTATCAATAGCTAATCAGGATGTTTTTTCTTGTATTGTTACTTCAAGCGATGCATGTTCAAATGGAACACAAGTAAATTCTAATTTAATTACAATAAGTGTTGTTACAAGCGTACCGGTAATTACCAATATTATTCAAACGCCTTCAAATGTTGGTGCTTCAGACGAAGTACTTGTATCTGCAAATATTACCGATAATTGTAATTTAATATCAGTTGTTAATCTATTATGGTGTACCGATGGTATCTCTTTTAATAACTCAATTGCAATGTCGGCTAGTGGAAATTTATTTACAACAACTTCCGCTATTCCTATACAAACGGGTAGTACTACAGTAACATATAAAATAGTTGCTGTTAATAATTTAAATGTTTCAATCACTTCAGAAACAAAATCATATACGGTTTCAAATGAACCTACAAATCATGTAAGCAATTTTAAAGCAGGAACTATTTTAAGTAATGCGATACAACTTACTTGGTTAGATGCTACGAGCGGGGTTAATCCCAGTGGTTATTTAATAAAAGGAAGCGCCGTTAGTCTTGCTTCCATTACAGACCCTGTAGATGGTATTGCTGAAACAAATGGAACACTAATCCAAAATATTGGACAAGCTGTTCAGACTTATACGTTTACTAATTTAACAGCGAATAAAACGTATTATTTTAAAATATACCCTTATACAGGAACAGCTGCTAGTATAAATTATAAAACAGCTGTCACCGTTCCTAATGTTACGGTAACTACAATCGATCAAACAACGGTGGTTGCTTGGAATTTCCCATCAACTTCAAAAGATAAATATGCTGATGCCGGAATAAGTGGTAATAACGGAACAAAAATTCTTTCTGAAAATGCCACTGGAACACCTACTTATACTTCAACAGGAGCTTCAACGAATAGTGCAAATTGTACCGGATGGTCAAGTGGGAGTGGTGTAAAATATTGGTCTGTTAGCTTTTTAACAACCAGTTATAAAAATTTAACTATTTCTTCGAAACAATATTCTCAAAGTGCTGCCGGTCCTAGAGATTTTAAAATTCAATATAGTCTTAATGGATCAACATATTATGATTTAACAACTGTTCCGCAAGTTGATGCCAACTGGACATCGGGTGTAGTTACAAATTATCCGTTACCGGCTGTATGCGAAAATCAAAGTGTTGTTTATTTAAGATGGATTATGACTTCGAATACACGAGTTGGAGGAGGAACAGTAACTTCAACAGGATATAGTAGAATAGATGATATCATTATTAAAGGAGACCCTTTATTACCCGATAATGCAGGCACTATTACAGGTCCTGTTGCTATAACTACCATTCCAAGCTCGGTAACTTATTCTATTCCTGTTATTGAATATGCTACCAATTATGTATGGACTGTTCCAGCAGGTGCAAGCATTACTTCAGGTAATGGCACAAATACAATTACAGTTAATTATACTTCATCTGCTACATCCGGGAATGTTTCTGTTTATGGAACCAATGCAAACGGACAGGGAGGTGCTTCATCATTAGCTGTAAATGTAAGTAATGTTAGTATTTTAAGTACTACTCCGGCTTCAACTTGTGGTACAGGTTCTGTAATTTTAGGAGCTACTGCAAGCGAAGGAATTATTAACTGGTACAATGTAATATCAGGGGGTATATCATTGGGAACAGGAAATACCTTTAACACTCCGGTTATTTCTTCAACAACTACATACTACGTGGATGCAACTTCTAATGGAATTACTTCTACTCCAAGAACACCGGTAGTTGCTACGGTTCTTTCAGCTAATCCACAAATATCTAGTATAGTAGCGAATCCTTCGATTGTACTACCTACATCTACTGTTGTAGTATCTGCCAATGTAGTCGGTTGTAATCCGATTCAATCGGTAACATTAAACTGGGGTATCGATGGAATATCATTTAATAATAGTATATCCATGTCAGCAAATGGGTCGGTATATTCAACTATAACGCCAATTCCTGCACAAAATGAAAGCACAACAGTATATTACAAAGTAAATGTTGTTGATGATCAAAATAATTCGGCTAGTTCTTCCATCCAATCTTATTTTGTTTCGGGCGAACCAAGCAATCATGTTACCAATTTTCAGTGCAGTAATGTTTCAACTAATTCGATTTCTCTTACATGGACTGATGCAAGCGGAAATGTTTTGCCAAACGGTTATATTGTTAAATGTAGCAGTGTAAGTTTAAATGATATTACGGATCCAACCGATGGTGTTATCGTTGATTCTAATGATGGCGTTTATAACCAAGTTTCCTATGGTACACAAAATTGTACTTTTTCGGGATTGACTTCAGAAACAACATACTATTTTAAAATATATCCTTATACCGGAAGTGGTTCTACTATTAATTATAAAACCACATCTGCACCAACGCAAAGTTGTACTACCACATTTATTCAACCAATTATTACCATTGGTACCGGAACAGCTGTTACCAATATAAATCCAATTAACAGGTATTATAACTATAGTCGCTGGGAAGCAATATATACGAAAGCTGAAATAGGAACATCCGGAAATATTACACAAATTAATTTTTATAAAGGCGCTGTTGATGACGGTTCTAGTATTACAGCAGTAAAGGTATATATGAAGCAAACAACAGCATCCACACTCGAAACAGGAACATGGTCATCAACAGGATATACCTTGGTGTTTAATGGAACTATTACTAATGGAACAGCTATAGGTTGGAAAACAATTACATTAAATACTCCTTTTGCATACAACAATTCATCCAACTTACAAATAGGAATTGAACATGGTAGCCAACAGTATACTTCTAATTATGCAAAATGGGCTTATACTACAACTACATCTAATATGAGTCGCAGAGGGGCTGTTGATAGCGGTCTGCCATCAAGTTTAACGGCTACTACTTATAGACCTAATATTCAAATTAAAATAGTAGCACCTGCTTTAAAAACATCAATTGCTGAAAATGTTATTGAAATACCGTTTGATGTTTACCCGAACCCCGGAAAAGGAATGTTTACAATCGATTTAGATAGAAATTTTTCTAATACGTCGTTCCAGATTTTAAATAATATGGGAGAAGTAGTGTTGGAAAAAGAAATAAAAAATCAATCGCAAATGGTATTTGATTTAAGTAGTTATGCTAATGGAATATATTTTGTAAAAATAGTTTCTGATGAAATAATTCAAATGAAGAAAATTATTCTTCAGAAATAAAATTTAATTTAATTAAAAAAGCCCGAATCTATTCGGGCTTTTTTTTAATATATAGGCTATTTCATTTCATAAAAATTTCGAACAAAATCCTTTTTTCCCCTAATACCGAAAGCATATATGTTATAGTCAAATAAATTGTACTATAACATATATGTCATCGGCATTACCATTGTAAAATTTAAAATATCCGTTGGACTATTTTAAATTTACAATTGGTATAACTTGAAACATAGAAATCGATTTAATAAATATATATAGATATATTAAAAATAAGGAACTTTATGTTAAATTAATCAGTATAAATTAAGTTTTTATCTAAAAAGTATTAATTTCATAAATTGTTTGATTGATTTTAGTGCGAATTTATTGTATATTTAGAGATTAATTTAAGTTAATTTATTGAAAACGAAAAAGAAAAGAAATTTTTATGAAAAAATATTTACTTGGTTTATTAATTTGTTTATTTCCAATCTTTTTATCAGCTCAATTAACGTGTGATATTAAAGTTTTAGGTGTATCAGAATCTTCTGTTAGTTTATGCGTAGGTGATGATTTGCCACTTGATGGAACTCCTGCGGGTGGTACTCTTCCATACACCCATTTATGGATGGGAGCTGGTGGGCAGCTTAGTACGACCACCATGCAATCTGCTATTTTTACGGCAACAACGTCTGGTGTATATACCGTAGTTTATCAGGTTACAGATAACACCTTGCCGGTAAGTCTGGTTAAAACAGATACAATTATCATTACAGTAAATAGTTTGCCTAATTTGTTCTCCACCCCCAATCAAATGTTATGTTTGGG
>Ga0116171_10004327_pt1 | contig 12820 bp, 9 predicted proteins | sample AD_JPNHW2_MetaG_FD_89798 | JGI IMG/M metagenome (GOLD analysis project Ga0116171, IMG submission 89798) | Active sludge microbial communities of municipal wastewater-treating anaerobic digesters from Japan - AD_JPNHW2_MetaG | ecosystem: Engineered > Bioreactor > Anaerobic > Digestate | place...
CCTGCGTTTGTGTCTGGGTTTGTGCCTGAGTCTGTGTTCCGGTCTGTGCCCTATCCCTGGTTTGAGCAGGGGTGGCTTCCTGTGCCGTGATGCCTGCACTGATTAAAAGTGCTATTGCAGCAAAAAACATTCTTCTTTTCATAATACTGAGTTTAATAAGGTTTCTTAAGTAATTTGATTCAATATTACCATAGTGAAGATGAAGTAATTATGAAATTTTAAAGAAAAAGCTAAAAATTTTATTAATTTTTAGCTTCTGTATCTGACCGGATTTCTGCGGTCAGGATGAACCGGCTTAATAAATTTTAAAAAATAATCCCATGTTGAATATAAATCTTCCTGGATCTGAAGAAGTTTCATCACTGTAAAGAGGGATTACATAACCCGGTTCTGCACTTATTGAAAATCTTCCCATATTGAATGTGACCGGTAGTCCAAAGTCAGCTTCCATGAGGCTGAATTTTGTTGTCGTTTCGGACGAACCTCCGCCACCGGATCGTCCTCGTCCAAAAGGTGGTGTTACCACAGTGGTTCCGTCTTTCATCTCTGTAAGTGTTCCGAACAACAAGTTCACATATGGATCGAAAGAAAAATATGCTTTTCCATTCAGAAATTCCGGGGTTTCAAAATACCTTGAGTTTCTCAGCTGAAAATATAGCCCTGATGATTCAGACAGGATTCCTCCGGCAGAAATTTTTGTGTAAAGGATCTTCCAGTCAAAACCCAGTGTTCCGTCGATATAAAAAAAGCTGGTGAACAGGGTATCTGTAAGAGACTTATTTACCTGATACCGCGAGCCGCTTAATGCAATGTCGAACCACGAATTAAATGTATGATTATATGAAAGCGAAAAAGAGGAAAATGAAACTAACGGATCATAAACATTAAGATGAAAAACATTAGCAGATGCATATAAAGTATTGTTGAATCCATAGGTAAGTCCTCCTGAATAATACGGTCTTCCCTGGGATAAGGAGGTCCCCATATAGATCATATTGTATCCCATACCTGCGCCTGCATAAATGCCATGCCGGGAAACAGAAGCAGAGTCAGAAGCAACTTCATTACCTTTATTTATGATGTTTTCACGGGCAGATAATCCAGAGAAACAATATAAAAAGGAAAACAGGATCAAAATTCTTGTGGTCAATGTCTTCATATATCTACACATATCCATTAAAAGTAGTGTTCTGATGATGAAGAAATGATGAAAGTCAGAACTTAAAGGTCAGTAATTAGATCTCCGATATTCCATCCGCTCACTGATATATTCATTCTCTCAGCGTCCACATCATACAGCGGGCATGATACATCCAACTTAATCCTTTCACCAGGTGCGAGTGTAAAATATCCTGCCGACCATAAACCGGGCAGAATCTCGGTTACACCGTTCATCAGACGCGGACGGACAAAAAAAGCTATCTTGTCCGAATTATTTGCAATCTGCAATGTCAATCTTATTCCAGTTTTCTCCTTCTCCTTTTTAAGCACTGTGGTAGTTAGTTTTGTCTCCGGCAGGTTGTTCAGCTGTTTAAAATCGTTATCTGCAGAGAGCCAGTAGACATTGTGTGACACAATGTTTCCGGAAGCATTTTTCAGATTAAGGACCACGAACACAACGCCAGTTGAATTCTTGAGAACTTTTTCAACTGACGATGTCTCCTTTACTTCAGTGGGTCCGATTTCAAAATAAGCCTCTTCGCTGAAGAGCAACCTGGAATCTGTGTCAAAAACCCGGACTGTAGCAGTGAGGTCATCAGCCGGTTTATATTTCCGGTTAATTACCGTGACTTTCAGGTTATTAAGATTAAGCTGAATATGAAGAGGTTCGCATGCATTCTGCATGAAGTAATAACCGGCATTTGTCTGCAGGTACCAGTCGTACACCTGCCATACAACGCTTGGAAATGCTGCATTAAGCTTCCATAACATTACTCCTCCAATATCATTGAGTTTATGCCCCGCTGCCTCAAAGATTCCCTGGTATGCAGTGGCATTCATCAGCTGCATCTTATTGCAGAAATCTTCCATCGATGATGGCTCACCATATCTCTTTACCATCTCTTTATAATAGAGGTCCCATTTACCGTTTCCGGTAGCGGCATCATGATACCCCCATGAATGGTTCAGCGGGAAGGGAAGGGACTGATCCCATACCAGGTTTGGTATAATCCGCGGAAGGATATCCCATGTTACCATTGAGGGAATACCAGTTTCATCTTTAAATACCCAGTCGCGGCCGTCGGCAGCTCTTTTATAATAGCTTGCCGGATCCTGCCAGGTATAAGGTCCACCGCTGTAGACGCCGGCAGGAAGATTGTCGGGCCATGATCCCGGCCATCCTTCCGGAAGCCTGGCAAAACCTGATGAGCTCGGTATAAAGGGTCTGGTCCCGTCATGTTCTATAATTCTGTTTCGCATGAAATCGTACAACTCCCTGCGGGCATGACCTTCATTCCCGCCTGTCCAGACAAGAAGGCTTGGATGGTTTCTGATCCTTCTGATAGTGCTTAAAACGTTCTTTTTAAATACTTCTCCATCCAGGGGCCAGTCGGGTGATCCCTTGAATTCGCCCTGGGTATCTCCGGTGATCCAGAAATCGGACCACACCAGCATACCATAACGGTCTGCAGCATCCCAGAATTCATCACATGGAGTTACTCCTCCTCCCCATATTCTTACCAGGTTGATATTTGCATTTCGGCACAGTCGGAATTCATTTTCATATCTTAATGAATCCCTGTTCAGCAGCATATCAGGCACCCAGGCTCCTCCGGTAATGTGTATACGCTTACCATTAACATAAAAATCGCGACGGTAGGTTCCGTCTGCAGTTACCGCCTTTGTTGAAACTGTCCTTATTCCAAACAGGAATGTTGTATCGTCCATCATAATATCACCCGTCTTATACTGAAGACGGATACGATAAAGGTCAGGTCTGCCATACCCGTTAGGCCACCAGAGAGCAGGTTTTTTTATTATCAGCTCACTGGTATTGGTACCATTAAGATCGATTTCTGAATATCCATCGGCAGGAATATTTACACTTCGTGAAAATCTTATAGCTCTTCCTTTAAAATTTTCAGGAGAAACGGTAACGAGCAGCGATCCTGAGACGTCTGAATTACTATGGTTCTGCAATTTTAGGTTTAGTGAAAGTGTTGCTCTCGAGGTGTCGGGAAAAGAGGGAAGCTCTGTAACCAGTTTGGGTGAGCTGATAGTAACAGCTCCCGATGTGCGCAGGTATACAGGCAGCCAGATCCCGATATTCCGGTCGCGCACCGGAGGAATCCAGTCCCAGCCTGCAGAACAGAGCATGGTTACATTCTTCCCGATATCTCCTGTAGGCCCGCCGTTAGCATAAAAATCACCAAAAGCTTCGAGTTGTTCGGCGGCAGGCAATCCGGGATAATCGAGAGGGTAAATCTTAACGGCCAGAGCATTATTCCCTCCTGCAATAATATGTGAAGAGATGTCGAGGCTGTATTCGGCAAACATGCCTGCCATTGTTGTTGAATCGGCAACCTGTTTGCCGTTTACCCATACGGCTGCCCTGTAGTTTATACCTTTGAATATCAGCTGAAAGTGTCTTCCGCGATCCGATGCGGGAACTTCAAATAGAGTACGATACCAATAAGGTTTCTTCCAGGGATTTGGTTCCCCGGCCAGATGGCTGTATTTCTCAAGACTGTATTGCCTATTGAACTCATCGGATGCATCCGGGATAAGCATATTATTGAGTCCCTGGTATGGATCAGGATAGACACCATTTGATACCAGACCTGACAGTACTGTACATGGAACCCTTACTGGAAACCAGTAGACCGGAGAGCTGTAGCCGGGTGAAGAAATTACCTCACCGTGCTCAGATATACAGGCAGACGACTGAAGTTCGAAATCGGTAAGCTTTACCTGTTTTATCATTCCGGCCTGACCCGATGATCTTCCCTGCCATACAATAAACAGGGCCGTAATAAGCAGAATTTTATTTTTCATTGCCGTTTGATTTATTCGAAAATGCCAGACCAGTGCTATCCTTCTTGTATATTATGTTCCCAAAAGTCAATACAACGATGCTCATAAGGATCACGAGGGTGATCAGCTCCTCACTAATAGCTGAAATTCTGGCCGAAGCCGGAATGCTGATAAACAGAAGTATTGTAATGAGGCCCCTGGGTGCAAAGAAAAGCAATGGTATGGCTGGCTTTCTGAGTATCAGAACTATATAAATGTACCTGAGAATAAAGATGCCTGCTGTGACAAGTGCTGCGATATATAAATTATTGAGGCTGAATAAACCGTCGATCTTTGTATAATATCCGAAGATCAGAAAAAAGAAAGAGCGTACAAGAAATGTCAGTTCTGAAAGTATTGTCTTAAAGGAACTGATGTCGTTCCTGAATTTTTCGAAATCGACGATCTTTTTTACCGGAGTATTTTCGAGAAGAGTGCTGTTAGAGAGAATGAGTCCGAAAGTAAGGACAAGCAGAAGCGCAGGAAGGTGAGCAAGCTTGGCAAGTGCATAAACAAGCACCACCGAGGTCATAATAATAACATAGTTGATGTGGTAGGTAATTTTGTGAAGAAGTATAGCCAGAACAGAAGTTGTAAGCAGAGCAATTATAACTGTCAGCACTGTATTGAAGGTGAGATTTAATACTCCTGCCATCACCGAACCCTGGCTGATCACTATGAAATCGAAAACAATAATGCCGATGATGTCGGAAAATGAGCTCTCATAAACCACAAATTCCTTTTCTTCAGGTTTAAGAAGAGATGCTGCTGAGATAGCAACAGCGCTGCTTATAATTGCTAAAGGTATTGAATTAAGAATAGCTGTCCGGACAGGAATCTGGTCAATCCTGACTAAAATGAAAGACATGATGGCAGTAAAGAGAGCAAATAATATGAAGGCCGATGAGACAGATTTTATTATCAGTCCTTTCTTTCCCTTTTCGATCTTCAGGTCAAGGCTCGCTTCAAGAACTATCATTATCAGTCCCAGGGTTCCTATAACCGGAAGCAGCGGACGAAGGTTAGGGATCATGATATTCAGACTCTGTGAAATAATCTGGATCAGAATCCCAAGGAGAATAAGAAGGATCACACCCGGGACTTTGGAGTATCTTGCCGTAATATCAAAAAGATAAGACAGGATCACCAGGATACAAAGAATCAGAATTACTAGGTTAGTCATCATCCATTCTTTAGATCATGTCAAGTATCGGACTGAAGCTTTTCTCGTTGATTATTTTGTCAGCGACATAATTAAGATATTTATTCTCGGAGCAGAATGAGATTCCAAGACCGCTCTCCTTTACCAGGCAAAAATCATTTTCGCTGTCGCCGACAGATATGATGTTTTTAATATCGACATTATATTTATCAGCAAGCTGGTACAATACATTTGATTTACAGAAGTCGTGGTTGCATCTGCTCAGTTCAGTTCTGAGGAAAGCTGACGGCACCTTTACCTCGCCGGTGGCAATGCTTTTTGAGAATTCCAGCTCATTTGCCACTGAAAAATCCAGACCAAGCTTATTTTTCAGATGATTTGTAACAACATCATAGCTGTCGCTTATTATCCCCAGAATATAGCCCTTTTTCTTCAGTTCAGATATCACGAATTCTGCGTCCCTGACTATCCTTATTGAGTCGGCAACTTCAAGTATCTCATTTATCGTTTTCCCTTTCATAAGCCGGGCAAGTGATTTTGTCCTGGTATAGGGATTGCTGTTTTCCGTAACAATTTTAATAAGATCATCGCGGAAACTGAACGCATCGGCAGCAGTAGTAATAAAGCTTCCTTCAAAGAGGGTATTATCCATATCAAAGATGAGCATCTTAGTACGGCCTATCAGGCTTTCCCTGATTGCATAATCCATCTGTGTCCTGATGAGGTCAATATTCTCCAGTGTTTCAATATTCAAAGGATCCATCCTTCCTGCCCTCTTAAGTATAGCCCGTGATACTTCCCTTGACATTTTTGCAAGCTGTTCCCATGACTGCATTCTATTTTCGATATACCCTATGTTAACTTCTTTTATTCTTGCTCCGGTGAGATGCATGTCGATAAGTATTCCCACATCAACACCATAGTCATTCTCGAACTCTATCTTTTCAAAGAAGCTCTTTTTTCCTGCTATCATACCGCTGAGAGGCTGAGAAAAGGGCATCAGTGAAGGGAACAGAAAGCTTAACAAGGGTTTTGCAACAAGCTCGGTAACCCTGCCGGCCTGCCTGTCGAAGCATGACTTCACGAAGTCGGCTTCATCATTCAGAAGCGGAGATGTCAGTAATGAAATAATATTTTCGTCATAGGTCAAAATATCCGCATCGAGATATGCAATCAGATCATTTTTTGATAGCAGCATTCCATCGCGCATCGAGGCACCCTTACCCAGCTTTGTACTTGTATAAATTTTAACCTTGGGCTTACGTGCCACTTCAATAGTATCGTCCATCGACTTGTCATCGATAACGAGGATCTCGCTGACCAGGTCGGATTTTCCTACCAGGTCAAGAACAGAGGCGATAGTTTTTTCTTCGTTCAGGGCAGGAATGATAACTGAGACCATGGCATAGTATCTTTTTAGAATTTACAAATCAGGCAGCAGGATCACTTAAGATACTTTCTGATATTGTATAATCTGTTCAGTGCTTCTACCGGAGTCAGATTGTCAATATCAAGATCGAGTATTTCATCGCGAATCTGTTTCAGCACCGGATCGTCGAGCTGGAAGATGCTTAGCTGCAGCCCTTCGCGGTGATCAGCCAGCTCGGAAACCGGTTTTGCAGGAAACTGTTTTTCATGACCACGTTCCAGCTCCTTAAGTATCTCATCAGCACGATTTACAACGCTTTTAGGCATCCCTGCCATCTTTGCAACGTGTATCCCGAAGCTGTGCTCGCTGCCTCCCCTCTTCAATTTCCTGAGGAAAATAACTTTTTTGTTCATTTCCCTGATCGACACATTGAAGTTCTTCACCCTCGAAAATGAATTCTCCATCTCATTAAGCTCATGATAATGTGTCGCAAAAAGTGTCTTCGCCCTCATCCTGTTTTCGTGAAGGTATTCTACCATTGCCCATGCAATTGATATCCCATCGTATGTGCTTGTACCCCGCCCTATCTCATCGAGAAGGATAAGACTGCGTTCCGACAGGTTGTTAAGAATACTTGCAGTCTCATTCATCTCGACCATGAAAGTCGATTCACCGAGACTGATATTGTCAGAAGCGCCGACGCGTGTAAAAATTTTGTCGACGATACCAATCCTTGCCGCCTTTGCAGGGACGAAGCACCCGGTTTGCGCCAGCAGGACTATTAGGGCTGTCTGCCGGAGAAGCGCCGATTTACCCGACATGTTCGGTCCTGTCAGAATAATGATCTGCTGGTCATCAGTATCGAGATAAAGATCGTTGGGTACATATGATTCGCCAACAGGAAGCTGCTTTTCGATCACAGGGTGACGTCCGTCAGAAATATCAAGGATCTTCGAATCATCGAGAATAGGTCGTACATACCTGTTCTCGAGCGACAGAAGAGCAAATGACTGAAGACAGTCGAGCTTTCCTACCAGCGCAGCATTAACCTGAACGGGTGGTATGTATTCAAGGGCTGCCAGAACAAGATCGTTAAATAACCTGGTCTCCAGGTCGATTATTTTCTCTTCAGCGCCAAGTATTTTTGATTCATACTCTTTTAATTCGTCGGTTATATAACGCTCTGCACTGACAAGAGTCTGTTTCCTGATCCATTCCGGGGGTACCTTGTTCTTATGTGTGTTCCTTACTTCTATATAATAACCGAATACATTGTTATAACTTACCTTCAGCGATGGTATCCCTGTACGCAGGCTCTCCCTGTTCTGAAGTTCTGCAAGGTAATCTTTGCCGCTGTACAGTATCTTCCTTAGTTCATCGAGTTCGGAAGATACACCGGCCGCAATAATATTACCTCTGTTTATCTGCACCGGAGGATCTCCGTTCAGCTCATGTTCAATCTTATCGGCAAGAAGAGTACATGGATTCAGCTGCTCTCCAATCTGTACCAGTGGTGCACAGCCGCTTTTACAACATAGCTCCCGGAGAGGATCGACAGCCCTCAGAGCTCTCTTAAGCTGTATCATCTCCCTGGGATTGATCCTGCCGACTGCAACCTTCGAAATAAGACGTTCGAGATCACCTATCTGCCGGAGAAGAAGTGTTATCTCGTCCCTGAAAGAACTTTTTTCGACAAGATGCCCGACGACATCAAGCCTTTCATTAATTGGCTTAATATCTTTAAGAGGAAGTGAAATCCATCTTTTCAGGAGTCTTCCACCCATTGGGGAAATAGTATGGTCGATTACATCAATAAGAGTCCTGGCTCCATCATAAGGTGAATAGAAAAGTTCAAGATTTCTGATAGTGAACTTATCGAGCCATACATACCTTTCTTCCTCGATCCTTGAAATATTAGTTATATGACCGAGCTGTTCGTGCTGTGTAATATCGAGGTAATACAGAATAGCTCCGGCAGCAATTATCCCGTACGACAATCCCTGTATGCCGAATCCCTTCAGCGAGCTCGTCTCAAACTGTTTGAGAAGCCTGTCATTTGCAGCATCCGCGGTAAATATCCAGTCATCAAGTTTAAAGGTATAGAACTTATTCCCGAAGGCTTCAAGGAAAAGATCTTTCTTCTTCTTCTCATAAAGTATCTCCTTGGGCTGAAGGTTATTAAGCATCTGGTCGATATATTCCGGTGTACCTTCCGAAACCAGGAATTCACCTGTTGAAATATCAAGAAACGCTGCCCCGGCAATCTTCTTCTCAATATGAACGGCAGCCAGGAAGTTATTCTCCTTATGATTAAGAACATTTTCATTCAGCGACACTCCGGGGGTGACCAGTTCTGTGATCCCCCGCTTAACGATCTTTTTTGCCAGCTTAGGATCTTCAAGCTGTTCACAAATCGCCACTCTCTGCCCGGCCCTTACCAGCCGGGGAAGGTATGTGTCGAGAGCATGGTAAGGAAATCCGGCCAGTTCGACAAAAGAAGCTGATCCATTGGCCCTTCGTGTCAGCGTGATCCCCAGAATCTCAGAGGCTTTGATCGCATCCTCTCCGAAAGTCTCATAGAAATCGCCTACCCTGAAGAGGAGAACAGCATCAGGATGTTTTGCCTTGACAGCATAATATTGCTTCATCAGCGGGGTTTCGACGTATTTTGGACTATCTGGCATCGGCAATTTTGTTGCAGAGACAATTATAGTTTTATGCTCCAAAACAAAGATACAATATTTTTCAGCCTCACCCCAAACCTCCCGCCGGAGCGGGACAAGCTCTCTCCCAGGAGAGAGGGGCTTAAAAACTGAGGGTGTCTCAAAAGGTTAGATCCATTAACCGCAAAGGTCGCCAAGGATTAAAGCTAAGGCCGCAAAGTATTGATGTTCATTGATTTTTCTTTGCGCCCTTAGCGTATTCTCTCTGCGGACTTTGCGGTTAAAAGAGACTTTTGATACATCCTCTTGGGGGGAGAGGTAAATAACCAGAGAAGGGGCCGGGGGGTGAGTACATGAGAGAGACACAGAGATAAATGTCATGTTTTAAATGAAATCGTTTATTTAACTTGTTCGCTTAATTCGGATATCTATGAAAAAAGTACTTATACTCGGAGCCGGTCTGGTAGTAAAGCCGATGGTTGAATATCTCCTGGAAAATAATTTTTCCCTGACCATAGCCACAACCACCAAAGAAAAAGCCGATAAAATGATAAAGGGACACCCTAACGGATCGTCCCTCAGATGGTCAACCGAAGAAACCGGGACACTCGACAAACTTGTAAATGAACATGATATTGCTGTCTCTTTCCTCCCCTACAGGTACCATGTGCTTGTGGCAAAGGCATGTCTCCGCCACAGAAAGCCGCTGGTAACAACATCATACGTCCAGCCCGAAATGAAAGCACTCGACGAAGATGCAAAGAAGGCAGGAGTAATACTGCTCAACGAATCGGGACTCGATCCCGGAATCGATCATATGACAGCGATGAAGATCATCGACCATATACATAACAAGGAAGGTAAGATCAGGGAGTTCTATTCGTTGTGCGGCGCTCTGCCTGCACCGGAAGCATCAGATAACCCGCTGAATTACAAATTCTCCTGGAGCCCTAAAGGTGTGGTGCTGGCAAGCCGCAATGGCGCACAATACCTGAAGAAAGGTAAAAATATCAAGATAGAACCTGTTAATCTTTTCAGGGACAGGTTCAGCTTTTTCTTTCCTGGATTAGGGGAGCTGGAAGTGTATCCCAACAGGGACTCAATAAGCTATATTGACATTTATGGCATCCCGGAAGCTGAAACCATGTACAGGGGCACATTCCGTTACAAAGGATGGTGTGAAACGCTCGATGCTATCAAGCACCTCAACCTTCTTGATGATGACGTGGAGGATTATTCAGGAATGGACTATGCCGGGTTCCTGGCAAAAAGAGCCGGAACAGAAAAAACCGGGCTGAAGGAGAATATTGCCGCCTTACTGGGGATTAAGAACAATTCTGTCGCCATAAAGTCCATGGAATGGCTCGGCCTGTTCAGCGATGAAAAGCTTAGCTATGGAAAAACATCTCCATTTGAAATTGTGTCGGACAGGATGATCAGCAGGATGTCGCTGACCGGCAATGAACGTGACACTGTAATGATGCAGCATGTGTTCCTGGCTGAATATCCGGGAGGTAAAAAAGAGGTGATAAAATCGTCGATGCTCGATTTTGGTTCGCCGGCAACAAATACGGCAGTAGCCAGAACTGTAGCACTGCCTGCATCGATAGCCGTTAAATTGATCCTTGAGAAGAAAATCAATCTCACGGGTGTCTACAGACCTGTAGTACCTGAGATCTATAATCCTGTAATTGCTGAGCTTGGCAGGATGGGAATAGAGATGAAGGAGGAATACGGGCTGCCGGAAAGGGAGATGATATCCTGAACCCCCAGCCCTGACTGTAAACGTCAGGGCTTGCCCCCTAAGGGGGCTGATCCTTTTAAGTATGACCCCCCTGCCCCCTATTGGGCTGATTCTTTTAACTATAACCCCCCTGCCCCCCTAAAGGGGGGTTGAAACCCAAAATGTAATTCATGTATTACCCGTTGTGGAGGATAATTGATTAATAGCATTTAAGATCTCTGCAATTACATCAGCACGATGTTTTAATACATCATTATTTGTGAATCTTAAAATTCTGATACCATATTTCTCAATTTCGTGTGTTCTTCCGTCATCGTATTCCATAACCTCTTCCTTCAAATGTACTTCCCTATCTATTTCTATTGCCAATCTTATCTCATGACAATAAAAATCAACAATAAAAATATCAATGGGATGCTGTCTCCGGAATCTGACTTTAAATGTTCGTCTATTCCTTAATTCATCCCACATTATTTTTTCACACAGAGTCATTCTATTTCTTAACAGATGTGCCTTTTCAAAAATGTTTTTACCTGCTCCGTAGAACATATTTCGTTCAATCACTCTCGATCTCATGTGAGGAAAATAAAATGCAGCGCATCTTAAAGATACAACTTTTCCGATTATTAATCCCATTTCTGTTTTTAAGGGTTTATAGCCCCCCTTTAGGGGGGTTGGGGGGTACGACCAGAAAGAAGGGCGGGTTGGGGGGTAAGACCGGAAAGAAGGAGGGGTGGGGGTACGACCCGGAAGGAGGGGAATTCGGGGGTTCAAAATTTGAGATAAAAATCTTTTGTAAGGTTCTTATACTCCTCTGTAAACTCATGTCTTTTCCCGTGCTCAATTGTCAGAAATTTTTCTGATGTTTTTTGTTTCTGCCTTGAAAAAGTAAGGATCAGTCTCCGTACCTCACTTGTCGGCAACGGCTTAATCTTCAGAATATTATTGCAATATAGTCCATATTCTTGTGCCTCAGCTATAAGAATATTCCCCTCGGCATAGGGCATAATGACCTGTAGTCGTCCAAAGTCAGATAAAAGCCTCACGGTACCTTCCAGAAGGTCTTTATTTGAGAGATGATCATTATGTCTTGCTGCTGCTTTTATCATGTCAGGGTTCCTGAGAGAGTCACTGAAAAAAGGCGGATTTGATATAATCAGCTCGAATCTCCGGTCGCCGGGTTTATAGTCCTGAAGACTCACATTTAACACACTGATCCTGGAACTCCATTTACTTTTTTCTGCGTTTTCGCATGCCTGCCCGAAGGAGCTCCGATCAGGCTCGATAGCTACTATTTCAGCATTGCACCTCTGCGCGAGCATAAGTGCAATCAGTCCTGTACCGGTGCCGATATCCAGAATATGACTGACACCGGAAATATCAGCCGAAGCGCCAAGCAGCACTCCGTCAGTCCCTACCTTGAAGACACATCTGTCCTGACAGACTGTAAATTGCTTAAAACTGAAATAATTATTTGCCATTTAAATCTCCTGCAGGCAAAATTACCAAACATTAATAATTAACCTTATAGTACAAGGATTCTGTCAAAATTATTTATTGCTTAAATTTCATACATTTGATCTTCCAAAAAACAATAATATGAAAACATTGAAGACCTTTTTATCATTTATATTGCTGTTTATCAGCATTTCATATACCGCGACAGCCATTGATGATGCACGCTTGCTCAGGTTCCCTGACATCAATAAAGACCTCACCGTATTTGTATATGCAGGAGATATATGGAGTGTAAATTCCGGCGGCGGCGAAGCCAGGCGTCTTACCTCACATGAGGGACTTGAACTTTTTCCAAAAATTTCTCCCGACGGACGGTGGATTGCCTTTTCGGGCGAGTATTCAGGCAACCG
>Ga0116171_10004328_pt1 | contig 12819 bp, 8 predicted proteins | sample AD_JPNHW2_MetaG_FD_89798 | JGI IMG/M metagenome (GOLD analysis project Ga0116171, IMG submission 89798) | Active sludge microbial communities of municipal wastewater-treating anaerobic digesters from Japan - AD_JPNHW2_MetaG | ecosystem: Engineered > Bioreactor > Anaerobic > Digestate | place...
ATGCCCATATGCTTGGTAACCTGGAAGGTATCAGGGATATTAAACCACGAAAACAGTTTGACATAAGCCCTTATGGAGTAGCAAAAGCAGAAACTTATGAGGGGGAAAGAGCCAATCCATGGCGTGATGGTTCAGATTTAAAAGCAAATGCCGGACTGGATGCGAAACTGGGTCTTACCAACAATACCATCCTTACTATGACTGTCAATCCCGACTTCGGACAGGTTGAAGCCGATCCCTCAGAGGTGAACCTGACAGCCTTTGAGACATTTTTTGCCGAGAAAAGACCTTTCTTTGTTGAAAGCAACAATATTACCAGCTTTAACCTTGGAATAGGCAGCGGAAGCATTGGAAACGACAACCTCTTTTATTCAAGAAGGATAGGCCGTACTCCAAGAATTTCACCATCCCTGAGTCTCAGCGAAGTTGAATACACCCCCTTTGCTACACCTATACTTGGTGCCGTAAAAGTGACATCCAAGACAGGAAATGGGCTGTCTGTCGGCTTACTGGAGGGACTGACGGCACAGGTAAATTCAAATATCATTGACACGGTGACAAAGATTAAACGCCATTCTGTTGCCGAGCCAATGACAAACTACACTGTGGGAAGAATACAGAATGATTTTAATGATGGAAGAACCGTTATTGGGGGAATGATTACCAATACCACAAGATTCCTTGATAACACTACAGAAAACTACCTGAACCGCACAGCAAATACAGGTGGAATAGATTTTACACAGTATTTTGGAAGGATGAACTGGATTGTAAGGCTACGCACTGCCTTCAGTAATGTGACGGGTACTGCTGCTGCTATCTCAAGAACACAACTTTCAACCGTACATAATTTTGCACGAACCAACGCTGATTATATAACATTTGATCCTGACAGGACATCGCTCACAGGCACCGGCGGAAGTCTTATGGCCGGCAAACTGGGCGGTAACTTCCAGGCGTTGTATATGGCTGCATGGAAATCTCCACAACTTGAACTTAACGATATCGGCTATATGCAGATGGCCGACAGGTATCTTGGGATTATCGTGCTTAACTATAATATTTTTGAGCCTGACGGCATTTTCCTTCGAAACAGTTTTGCCATGAATCTTATGCATGTCCTCGACTTCGGAAAGACACTGCAGCAACTCTCCGAAAGTATACAGTGGGATGCTCAATACAAAAACCAGTGGGAGTCATCTCTAAATATACAGCTATCAGGAGACAGAAGAACAAATTCGCTCCTCAGGGGCGGCCCTTCTATAATACTTCCGGGATATCTCTATTTTTCTGCCGGCGGAGAGACCAACGACAGAGAAAAGTTTTCGGTTGAAGTAAATGGATCATATAAAATGGGTCTCCAGAACCGGTCAGAAGAATCAAAAATCCTTGAGCTTGAGTTGAATTACAGGCCATCATCATCCCTCTCCTTCAGCGCTATTCCATCTGTTGACTTCGAACATAACGAATTGCAGTATGTAACCCGTGCTTATACTGACGGAACCGACCCCCAGCCAAGATATATACTTGCAACCATCGACCAGAAGACACTATCAATGTCTTTCAGGGCTGAGTATAATATCACCCCGGAACTTTCAGTCCAGTACTGGGGACAACCATTCATAAGCACCGGCAGCTATTATGATTTTAAAACCGCTGAAAACACTCTCTCCGATAACTATTCCGAGAGGTTTCATACCTTCTCTATCAAAGAAACAACTACATCGGCAGGTGAACTCTATTATTCTTCCAACAGGAATACTTATACGGTATATGAAAACGGTTCAGGTGCCGGTGATGCAAGTTACTCATTCCCCATGCCCGACTTTTCAGTGAGTGAATTTCTAAGCAACCTGGTGGTAAAATGGGAATACAGACCTGGATCAACGGCATATCTTGTCTGGTCCCAGACACGCGATTACGTGACATCAGACTCATCTTTTATGCCCGGGCACAAATTCTCGGATCTATTCTCAAAAAACAGACCCTGTAACGTTTTCCTGATAAAACTATCTTACAGATTTGCACTGCGTTAAACACATCGTGTCAGAATTTAACACTGAGGCTTGCAGTTATGAACCTCCCGGGGCAAACAGCCCTGCTGAAATCAAAAAATTCTGTATCAAACAGATTCTGAACATCAAAGCTCAAACCGAGAAATCTGATCTCCTTTGAAATTCTGATATCTACTGTTGAATAATCCGGGTACCTGTCTGATCCTACTGTGGCATCATAAATATTCTGGTCATTTACCCACATCATATCCTGCCAGCGATAAGAGATGCTAAGGTCTGCAAAACGGTTCTGCCATCTTCCTGTAAGAGATACCTTACTGTACGGCACATCAGTCAGGTGTTTACCGGTCAGATCAACATTGTCATTCACATCAAGCTTTTTATATCTGATTATTTTAGAATAATTAAAGGTGTATGATGCGTTTAATGTAACATTTTTCAATGGTTTGTAATTGATCTCGGCCTCTGCTCCACAAATATCTACACGTGGAATATTCGTCCTGATATATATTGGCTTCTGTACTGAACCCATGGTTAACGAATCGCCTGAATTGACAAAATACATAAAATCGGTACCTATTGAATAATAGAGAGAGATGGAAGTTCTTAAGAATTTGCCGGTTAACAGATCACCACCTGCCTCAAAACTGGTAATATATTCCGGGCTTACTTCAGGATTTGCCAGTTTAAAGCCTCCCTTAGTCTTTCCTGAACGACAGAGATCTTCAAGTACTGACGGCCTAAAGCCCCTGCCAACAGACATATATAATCGTGAATCGTCAGAAACTGAATAATTTACTGAGATCTTGGGAGTGAATGCGTTCCATATCTTACTTTTAAATGAAGGATTCTGAAGGCCTGCCATGTAAGAGGTTACAGATGAAGGATCTTTAATTGTAAAAGCTCCGTCATAATATTTAGCCAGATCGTACCTGACGCCTGATACAATTTTAACCCTTCCGTCAGTGGTTGTCATCTCATCCTGAAGGAAAAGCCCGGCATTGAACATCTTCCCCTGGTTATATACAACATCTGTTGAAGTATAATACTTGTCCCTTGCATCAACGCTCCCCTGCTTTACGTCAATCCCGGCCGACAACTTATGGTATCTGCTGTGATTAACGGTTATTGTTGAAAGCATGCCCATATCCAGCCGGTCAGAAACGACATCATAGTATGTGTAACTGCCTTTCATGAATTCAGTTACTTTCCTGTATTTTTCATCCAGAACGTAAAGGCTGATGTTATAGTCAATTTCCCCCTCGGACCTGTAATATCTTGTCCTTGCCTGGTAAGTATCATGATCTGTGGAGTTACCTCCCGGTTGTTTTATTGTTTCACCGGTGCCTCGATGATCGTCATAATAAATAAGGTCAACATCAAGCGATACTCCATCGTCAAATACATACCCGCCCTTTAGCTCCGCCGAGTATTCCTTAAGATATGATGGTACAATATATGGGTTGGATGAACGGTCTGCTTCTGACTGTGTAATATATCCGTCACTTGAACGATAAAATCCATTGGCCATCCAGTAAAAAGACCTGTTGCCGTTCAGACTCTTTTTATCAGAAAGGTTAAGCCTTCCGGTACGTGTGTTAAAAGTTCCATAGCCTGCCCTGATGTGGCCGGAGAATCCGTTATCCGGCTTTCGTGTCAGAATATTTATTGCTCCGCCCATTGCATCACACCCATATATTGATGATACCGGACCTTTTACCACTTCAATGCGCTCAATCATGTCCGGATCCAATAGATTCCAGTTTACTGATCCTCCGTCGGAGTTATTTACAGGAACACCATCTATCATCACCAACACCCTGGCCTGCTCAAGCCCGCTCAATCCTCTCATGGTTATTGTAGCCTTGGTTGATATGATGCCAAATGCCCTGTTTATATTAATGCCGGGAATGTCTGAAAGAAAATCGTCCATTACCAGCGCAGGTGTTGCCTTGATGAGACGGGGAGTGACAAGATTGACCCTGACGGGAATGTCGTTGATAAAGTTCTCTGTCCGCGTGGCAGTAACAACAACACCCTCTTTTTCTATTTCCTGCCTGTTAAGGATGATATCGAGGTTCAGCGATTGATTCTCTGTTATTTCAAACTCGCCTTTCCACTCTTCATATCCCAGCATCTTCACCTTAATGATATGTTTCCCGGCAGGCACGTTCTTTAAAACAAATGTGCCGTCCGGGCCTGTTCCAGTAACACCTTCCGAGTCAAGAATTACCGCAGCAAAAGATACCGCGTCGTTGTTGTCCCCGGCTTTTACGGTTCCGTTTACCGTTGACTGACTGAACAAACCAAGAGTAAGGGCAAGTGCTACTATTGACAGAAAGATACGCTTCATATTTGGGAAAAGGTTTCTCATTAATAGTCATCTTAAGTGCAAATATGCACTCTGTATTTAAAATGTGAAATTATTCAACTCACCTGCCGGGATGTTATGCAGCATGTATTAACTCAAAATGGAACCCGAATGTTAAATGTTAATATTTGTTAACGTTTGGCATTCTTTTTGAAACTATCAGGTAAGAGGCGCCTCTTCAGATATAAGTGAAAGCAGATTGCAAGCTGCCGTAACAAACTGGTAAAACCTAAAAACAATTGATCATGAAGAGGAAAGACGAAAGAGTCCCCGGATTTGACGAAGTCATCTTCAGAGACCGCAACAAAGAATACGGAGCATACGATCTCCGCAAGAGCTACTACAAGACCCTGGGAATCTCGCTCCTTGGAGCTCTGGCACTGGTAACAATACTTGTATTGCTTCCTTCACTGACAATGCCCAAAAAAACCGATGGCAAAGAGTACATTATCAAGACTACGGTTCAGCCTGACGGAATAGCCGACGAAGCTCTTCGGGCTATGAGGGAAGAAAAGAAAATTCCTGCCGAAGCGGTTGACCCCAAAAGATTATTAGCTCCGGAGGTCGTTGATTCGGAGTCAGAGTTGACAAAACCAATGCTCACGGCCGACGAAGCAATTGAGATATCAGTGGATGGCGTACCAACCGAAATACCTGAAGGAGTTCCCGGTGGCGAGAGCGATGTAATCCCTACAGAACCACTGAAACCATTCATCAGTGTTCAGGAGATGCCTGAGTTCCCGGGCGGAAATACTGCACTTCTATCATTCATAGCCAATAGCCTGGTCTACCCACAGGAAGCAATAGAAAACAATATCGAAGGGAAAGTGATAGTCAGATTCGTAGTCTCAGCCACCGGGTCAGTTGAGGATGTAATAGTACTAGCCAGCCAGGGTACCGGTCTCGATCTCTCAGTACTTGAGACAGAAGCGATAAGGGTAGTAAAGATGCTGCCGGTCTTTGAACCGGGTAAACAGGACGGCGTTGCGGTCCCTGTATACTATACCGTTCCAGTAGTCTTCCAGATTCATTAATATCCCCCCTCTACCTGTCTAATCTTTAGAGATGACGGCTCAGGCCGTCATTTCTTTTTTATATGAAGTTCTGATCAAGAAAATTCTGGAAGTTATCCTTATACTGATCACTCACAGCAATACGAACATCACCGTAAACGATATGATTCCGTTCAACAATCTTTACCGTATCCAGGTTAACAATAAAGGAACGGTGCACACGCATAAACTTCTCAGGAGGCAGTTTGGACTCCAGACCTTTCAGAGTCGATAACGACAGAACAGGCCTTTTCTCTCCCTGAAGATAAACCTTTACATAATCCTTTAACCCCTCTATATAGTGTATCTCATCAAAGTTTATACGGCGTATTTTATAATCTGACTTGAGAAACAGGAAATTGTTTTTGACTTCCAGAGACTGAAACTCCTGCCTCTCCATATCTATCATCTTCTGTCCTTTTCTTGCTGCCTTCATAAACTCGGCATAGCTGAATGGCTTGAGAAGGTAGTCAACAGCATCGAGTCTGAAACCCTCAAGTGCGTACTTTTCGTATGCGGTGGTAAAGATGAGTTTTGGTTTGGAACCTATGACACGGGCCAGCTCCGTACCCGTTATATCAGGCATCTGAATATCGAGGAAGATAAGATCGGGTTCGTTGGAGGAGATAAACTCAATTGCCTCAAGCGGGTTGTCAAACGCACCAACAAGATTGAGGAAAGGTGTCTTTTCAATATACCCTTTTATCAGCTCAAGAGCCAATGGCTCGTCATCAATGGCTACTGTCCTGATCATACATTTGCAGCTTTGGTGGTATCCAGTTTCAGGGATACGGAATAAACAGACTCTTTTTCTTCAATACGAAGATCGTAATTATCACCGAATAAAAGGGTAAGTCTCTTTCTTACATTTTCAAGACCTATTCCGGACTCAACAACGGGGTTTTCTTCCGATTGGCGTTTTGTCATGCTGTTTTCTGCAATGAATGTGATAATATTCCCATCTGTACGAAGAGATATATTAATGAATGAGGTTCCCTGGTAGCTCACACCATGCTTAAAAGCATTCTCGATGAAGCTTATAAAGAGCAGTGGAGGAATGTCAATGTCGTCAAAATGATCCGGGAAATCAACTGTAAGTTTAACCCTGCTGCTTAACCGCAGCTTCATTAGATCAATATAGCTCTTCATGAACTCAATCTCACTCTTAAGCCTGGTATTGCCATGCTCAGACTCATAGAGCATGTATCTCATCATTTTTGAAAGGCTGAGCACTGCTGCCTGGGCACTTGTCTTGTTGATCTCAATAAGCGAATAGATGTTATTAAGTGTGTTGAAGAAGAAATGAGGGCTTACCTGGTTCTTCAGCATAGCCAGTTCCGAATTAAGTTTTGCCTGTTCCAGCTCCTTAATCTCTTTTTCTCTCTTTCTCGACTTTTCTCCATACCTGAGACCAAGAGCAAAGCCATTGACAAGAATGGAGGTGATATAAAAGTTATATATAGCAAATCGTCCGAACTTTGGGCCGCTCTTATGGTCTTTCCTCTCTTCAGCCATTTCTCTTTTATAATCACGCCTCTCTTCAGCTGTGGGAGGAAATAGCTCTTTGAATCCGGCTCTTGAAACAAACTGCATCAGTATCATAAATACTATTGCTGAAGAAAAATACCATAACCCTCGCCTGCGATTAAGAAGTTTAGGTATCAGCCACAGGTAGTTGACATAAAATATTACAGCTGATATGGTTGTGTTAAAGAAGATGATCATCATTGACCTAGTGTCAAGGAATGAATCACCTATCACCAGTATCTGAGGAAGGATGAAAAGAATTATCCATCCGGTGATATGAAGCAATACCGGGAGTCCCTTCCACTCCGAATTTGATTTTTGTCTGCTTTTCATTGTTTCTATGAACCTTAAACTATAAACATAATAAAAATCTGCTAGACTCCCGGCCTGCTTCTACTCATACCTGAGGGCTTCAATCGGATCAAGCTCCGAAGCCTTTCGTGCGGGGTACCAGCCGAAAAAGATACCTATCACAGCACAGACAACAAATGCGAGAACGATTGAATTAGGCATTACCACTACAGGCCATGAAAAGAAAATGTTAACCAGTCTGGAGGCGGCAACCCCCACAACTATACCAATTAAACCTCCTATAATACTTATAAGCATCGCTTCAATAAGGAACTGTAAAAGAATGTCTGCTCCCCTTCCGCCGATTGACATTCTGAGACCAATCTCTCTTGTACGTTCGGTGACAGAGACATACATTATGTTCATGATACCTATGCCTCCAACCAGCAGCGAAATACCGGCTATTGCCCCAAGAAGTACTGTAAGTGTATTGGTTATGGATGTCATGGTAGTAGCAAGCTCTTCCTGACTTCTTATCTCAAAATCATTATCCTGGCTATCACGCAGTTTATGAGAAGCACGCAGGATGTTCTCTACCTCTTCCTCTGCCGTTGAGGACAATTCAGCACTTTTTGCCGACATTGAAATACTCTGAATATATGTCTGGGCCAGTATTCGCTTCTGAACGGTCGTATATGGTGCAATGATCACATTGTCCTGATCATCGCCGAAACTGCTCTGTCCCTTTTCTTTCAAAAGGCCAATGATTTTAAAAGGAACGTTTTTAAAACGTATTGATTCTCCGGTAGGATCAACACCTTCACCAAAAAGTTCGTCAGCAACAGTACGCCCCACCAGGCACACTTTTGAAGATCCCTTGGCTTCCCTGTCGGTGAAGTTTCTTCCGCTGATGACGCTCCATCCATGGATTTCGAGATAATACTCATTACCGCCATTTATTGATGTGGGCCAGTTTTTATTACCGCTTACGGCCTGACCGCTTCCGCGCACCTCAGGCGAGATAGCAGCAATTGCATCACAATCTTTTTGTATTGCAGCAATGTCGGTAAGAGTAAGCTTTTTTGAAGAGGTGTTCCCCTGCTGAACGCCACCCATACGCATGTTACCGGGCATTACAAACAGCATGTTTGACCCCATGCTTGCTATCGAGCTCTGTATATTCTTTTTTGATCCCTGGCCAATGGCAAGCATGGCAATCACCGATCCCACACCTATAATTATGCCAAGCATAGTAAGGAATGACCTGAATTTATTTCTTTTCAGGGCATTTAAAGCCACCTTTAACAGATTCTTATAATTCATAGCTTTACTTTTTTTTATGCTTCCTGTTCAACAGGCAATTTCTCAAGCATTTCTCTTGCAATAAGCCTGTCAGCAACATACCCCTCTTTCGTTATCAACCCGTCGCGGAAAACCACATTGCGTGTCATGCAGCGGGCTATATCAGGTTCATGGGTGACAAAAACGATTGTCTTCCCCTTACTATTGAGCTCCTGGAAAAGAGCCATTATTTCATATGAGGTTCGCGTATCGAGGTTACCGGTGGCCTCATCGGCAAGGATTACAACCGGGTCATTGACGAGCGAGCGTGCAATTGCCACCCGCTGTTGCTGACCACCTGACAGCTGATTTGGCATATGATGCATACGATCTGTAAGGCCTACGGCCTCCAGGGCTGCAATAGCCCTCTCTTTTCTCTCTTTTGCCCTTATAGCTGAGTTGTACATAAGCGGTAACTCAACATTTTCAAGGGCCGAGGTACGTGCCAGAAGATTATATGCCTGGAAGACAAAGCCGAGTTTACGATTACGGAGGGCAGCCAACTCATTGCGGGAAAGGCCTGCAACACTTACACCGTCAAGACGGTATTCACCATCAGTAGGCCTGTCAAGACAGCCAATGATATTCAGCATTGTCGATTTACCCGATCCGCTTGCTCCCATTATGGCCACAAACTCACCCTGGTTTATTCTCAGATTGATGCCTCTTAAGGCATGCACTGTGACTTCACCCACATGAAAATCCTTCTTCAGGGAAGATATTTCTATTATCGGGCTCATATTAGTTGCTTTTTGTCGTTGCTCGGCTGGTTTTGTTCTGCCCCGGACGCTTTGGCATGAACGGACTTGAGGCAGTTGTGTTACTCTTCTTTGCTGCCTTTGCTGATTCAAGTTTCATGGAAGTGATAACTTCATCACCTTCCTTAAGCCCTGATTTCACTTCTGCAACGGTGCCATCATTGGTACCAAGGACAACCGGTACAGGATGTATTTTATCACCTTCTTTAACCCATACCATTGTTGGCTTTACAAAGTTACCATTGCCGCCATTCATCTGAGGCATACCTGAAGGCATTGCTCCTCCCTGGGACATACCTGATGGCCTCTGGGCCATAGCACCTGCATGAGGAGCCATGCCACCTCTTTTCATGCCTTTGAACATTTTTGCCAGGTAATCCGACGAAGGGGTGAATTTTATCGCCTTGTAAGGAACAGTAAGAACATCATTGACCTCCTCAACATATACCGTTATACTTGCTGTCATACCCGGCAAAAGCTTAAGATCAGGGTTAGGAGCATTTATGATAACAGTGTAGGTGACAACATTGGATGTGGTGGTAGGCTTCAGCCTGATCTGGCTGACGCTCCCTGCGAACTTCTCATCAGGGTAAGCATCAACGGTAAACTCTACACGCTGCCCAACCTTTACCTGCCCTATATCTGTCTCATCAACATTGGCCTCAACCTTCATCTGTGTAAGATCCTGCGCAATGGTAAAAATCTCAGGAGTACTGAAACTTGATGCAACAGTCTGCCCCTCTTCCACAGCCCTGTTTGTTACAACACCGTCAATCGGGGAATAAATTGTTGCATAGCCGAGATTAACCATTGCCCTGTCGTAATTGGCCTGTGCCGTCTTTAAAGAAGCTTTCGCCTGCTCATAATTGTATTTTGAAAGATCAAAATCTGACTGCGCAATCAGAGCCTTGTCATATAATGCTTTGGTCCTGTTGTAGTTTGACGTCTGGTATTCCATCTCTGCCTTTGACTGATCGAGAGATGCCAATGCCTGATCAACACTCGACTTAAGAGAGACCTTATCCAGCTCGGCAAGGACCTCTCCCTTTTTTACAGGAGAATTGAAATCAGCATAAAGCTTCTTCACTATACCTGATACCTGTGTACCAACCTGCACAGAGGTAATTGCTTCAAGTGTTCCGGTAGGAGTAACAACATTTGTTATGGCTCCCTTTGTTACCCGGGATGTCTCAAAAGTATACGACTGCCTTTTCCTGCAGCTTGAGATGATCAATACAGTTGCTGTCACTATGATAACTAATGAGACAGGAACTAATAATCTTTTCATTTTCATTGTCTTGTATTTTTTATTTTTTTCTTTATCCTATAATGAAAGCGGAATACCTTTATAAAAGTCAATTATCTTTTCGTCAAAGACAAGCTGGTATTTCGTCTGCAGAAGATTACTCTCTGCCTGTATGAGAGCCGTTTTTGCCGTAAGAAGATCTACAGAGTTTAGCATGTTATTGGTGAACTTCCCTGACGCTACATTATATGATTCTTTAGCAGATTCGTATGACTCAAGTGCAGCCTCGTACTCAATAACCGCCGATCGTACATCAACACATGCCTGTTCTATCTCTTTGCGGAGAGTGTTCTTTACATTCTGCTCATCAAGCTGAGCCATTGTTATATTTGCCCTGGCTGTGGAAACACTGCTCTTGTTTGACCATCTGCTGAAGATGGGAATTGATGCGGTAATACCTACCGTACCTGACAGGTTATCCGATAAGGGGCCCGTGACCATTATCTTGTTTATCCCCGAGAGACCTGTGCTTATGCCGGCACTCATTGAAATGGTAGGATAATATCCTGCCTTTGCAAGGTTCAGATTTACCAATGACTCTTCTGTTGAAAGTGCAGCACCTTTTACCTGAGGCTTTATCTCAAGTGCTGTAGCATATATATCAGCAGCTGACTGCTCCTTTGCCACCGCAATGATCTGTTCGAGGTTCGGACGTGCAATCCGGAAGGTGTCAGTTATTGGTAGCTCCATGAGCTGCATAAGTGTCACCCTGTTTATCTCCAGGGTGCTCTTTGCTACGGCAAGAGCCTGTTTCTGGCTTGCCAGCTGTGCCTTCACTGTCAGATAATCCGAATTGGCGATACCCCCAAGTGAGTATCTGGCCTCGGCCAGTACCAGCTCTTCAGCTGTAGATTTCACCTGCTCTTCAGATGATGAAACCTTCTCTTCAGCATATAAAACCTGTAGATAGGCGTTAAGCAGGCTGAGAGAGATATTTTCTTTCGTCTCCTGACTCGAATACTTTAAGGCTTCATAATTTATCTCCGCTTTTTTGATGTTATTCTTAAGCTCAAAACCACTGAACAGGGTAACACCACTGTTTAACCCAAAAGAAGTGCTGGTATTAAAGTCAATACTGTCAGATTCTGAATGCCTGCGGGAGTAGTTTTGCCCGATTGAACCGCTTACCCCCGGTAACCTGTTATTCTTTGCCTGCTGCAGAGATATCTGTCCAATAGTGGTACTGAGATCAGCCTTCCTCACCGTGATATTCTCACGAAGCGCATAATCAATACAGTCGGTAAGAGTCCACTCTTTTACCTGCGCCATGGCAGGCATGCTCATCAGCATCACCGACACTACCGCCAAAATAATTTTCATTGTCTTTGTTTTCATCTGTTCACTTAAATAGCTTTTGTGTAACATACCGAAACAAAAGTATTTCACGAATATGCGGAATGAAAATTTAATAGACGGTGAAAAAGAGTTTACCGACAAACAGGCGAATTGTTTCGACAATTAACAATTAGCAATTAACAATTATCAATATTTACAGGCTTTAGAACAACCGTTTTATTGTTCATTGTTAATTGATCATTGTTAATTGTTATTTATCTTCTTATCTTAGCTTTTTATCTGATTAAATAATAACTAAAAATTTATTGCCATGGGCTATGGGATTATTGTAGCAATAGTAATACTTCTTTTCTTTTCAGGAATTCGTATTATTCGTCCGACCCACAGGGGTCTTATTGAAAGGCTTGGTAGATATTATCATTTTGCTGGTCCTGGATTTCACTGGATCATCCCCGGGATAGACAAAATGTACCAGGTAAACATTACCGAACAGATGGTAGATGCAGAGCCACAGGAGATCATAACAAACGACAACCTCAATGCAAGTGTTGATGCACAGGTTTATTTCAAGGTAAAACCTGACGAGGATAGTGTAAAGGGTTCGCAGTATAATGTGAATAACTACAGGTATCAGATAGTGAACCTGGCCCGTACAACCCTTCGTAACATTATAGGTACCATGACCCTGAAGTCTGCCAACAGCGAGCGAGGCAAGATCAATGCCGAGCTTTATACCACACTTCATAACGAAACCAGTGGATGGGGTATAGAGATTGTACGTACCGAACTAAAGCAGATTGATCCTCCAAAAGATGTTCAGGAAACGATGAACAAAGTTGTTAAGGCTGAAAATGAAAAGATA
>Ga0116171_10004330_pt1 | contig 12815 bp, 11 predicted proteins | sample AD_JPNHW2_MetaG_FD_89798 | JGI IMG/M metagenome (GOLD analysis project Ga0116171, IMG submission 89798) | Active sludge microbial communities of municipal wastewater-treating anaerobic digesters from Japan - AD_JPNHW2_MetaG | ecosystem: Engineered > Bioreactor > Anaerobic > Digestate | place...
CGGCGCTTCGGGCATCGCGGTTGGCATGGCCACGAATATCCCGCCGCACAACCTGGGCGAGGTTATCGACGCGCTGACACTCTTGCTCGAAAACTGGGACAAAATTGATGATATTTCCACGGAAGAAATCATGCGATTCATCAAAGGACCGGACTTTCCCACCGGCGGATTAATCCTTCAAGAGGAAACCACCGAAACGCTGGCGCAAATTTACGGCAGCGGAAACGGTGTTATCCAGATTCGCGCCCGAACACGCCTGGAGGAAATGTCCCGCGGCAGGATGCGCATCATCGTAACCGAGCTGCCGTACATGGTCAATAAGTCTGCCCTGATTGAAAGAATCGCGGAACTTGTGCGCGATGGGGTGGTGGACGGCATTACCGACCTGCGGGACGAATCCGACCGGCAGGGCATGCGCATCGTAATCGACCTGAACAAGAATGCCGACCCGGAAAAAGTGCTCAGCGTACTCTATAAAAAGACCGCGATGCACAGTACCTTCGCGATCAACATCCTGGCGCTGGTCGGGGGGAGCCCGCACCGGCTGTCCCTGAAGCAGAGCTTGCGCGTATTTGCCGAGCACCGCCTGGAAGTCATCCGTCGGCGGAGCGAATACGAGCTGCGCAAGAACGAGGAAAGGCGCCACATTTTGGAGGCGCTGCGCGTAGCTATTAAGAACATTGACCTGGTCATCCAAATCATCCGCAAATCCAAGTCGGCGGAGGAAGCCCGTCAGAACCTGATGAGCAAGCTCAGCCTGGACGAAATCCAGGCGACTGCTATTTTGGACCTGCAGCTGCGCAGGCTGGCGTCGCTGGAACGTCAGAAGATCGAAGATGAATACCAGCAAGTGAGTGAGGCCATCAAGAACCTCAAAGCGCTGTTGAAATCTCCCCAAAAGATGCGCCAGGTGGAAATTGACGAGCTGAAGCTTCTCAAGTCCAAATACGCTGACCCGCGCCGGACGCAGATTATCCGCCTGGGTGAGGGCGAGAAGGTGTCGGAATTGCTGACCCAAACGGATGTGCTGCCGCTGGAAAACTTCTGGATCGAAGCCAGCGCGGATGGAGTTCTCTCCCGCACGGAGGGCGATAAACCCAACCGATTGGGCGGCGAGAACGCCCCCTGGAGCATGCTACGCGCAAACTCTCACCAGACGGTTTTCCTGGTTTCATCGCAGGGTAAGGCTGCAGCAATCCATAGTCTCGCGATTCCGGTGCAGAAAAACGGCGAACAGGGCATCGCGGCGCATAAACTTTCCCCGCTCAATGGGAATGACGTTTTACAAGGCATTTTCAGCGTGCCGATGGACCGCGATAAGCTGCCCGAAACTTACGTGCTGACAGTCTCCCGCCAGGGCATGGTCAAGCGTTCTGCGCTGCAGGAATTGCCCGGCGCCTCGGCAAACAGCTTCGTCCTGACGAAGATAAACGAGGGGGATGAACTTTTCCAGGTGCTTTTGACCAATGGAAAACAGGATATCCTGATGACCACTGCCAACGGGATGAGCATCCGCTTCCATGAGTCTGAAATTCGTCCGATGGGGCTGATTGCTGCCGGTGTGAACGGCATGAAATTGAAAGAAGGGGATTACATCGTAGGCGTCAGCCTGGTGGATAACAAAGACAGCGTTGCGCTTCTGACGCGCAAAGGTCTGGCAAAGCGGGTGAGCGCGGAGGACTATCCGCTCCAGGGCAGATACGGACAGGGCGTCATCAGCTGGAAGCTGGCAAAAGACGACCAGATTGTGGTTCAGACAGCCGGCAGGCTCTCGGACAAAGTCATTTGCCACTTCCGCAAGTCAGCCAGTAAGGTATTCACCATCACGAGCGCGGTAGAACGGACGCGCGCAGCCAATGGTCAAGGAGTATTCACGTTGAAAGCCGGGGACGAGTTGATTGGCGCGACGCCGCTGGATGACCTTTCAGCTTACTGGGAGAAAGCCTGATCAGGATGCCTGGCGAAAGCTGCCGACCAGGTCCAGGTCTGGTGCGATTGCGCGCATCGCGCTGATTACGTTGCTGACGTGTTCCCAGAGGTCAACGCCAAATTCCTGCGCGCCCAATTCCATCATCGTCCGGTCCGTTCCGGCTGCGAAGGCCTTATCTTTCCATTTTTTGCGGACCGAACTTGCTTCCAGGTCAAATAGCGAGCGGGACGGCCGAACCAATGCCACGGCGGTAATCAGGCCTGTGATTTCATCGCAGGCAAACAGGGCTTTCTTGAGCGTGGTATCCCGCGGCAGGCCGGTATGGTCAGCATGGGAGAGCACCGCCGCGATGATATCTTCCGAAACGCCGGCCTCCCGCAGAAGGGGCGCGCCAGCGATTGGATGTTCCTCAGCATTGGGATGGATTTCCCAATCAAAATCGTGCAGCAAGCCTGCCATAGACCATTCCTCTTCGTTTTCGCCCAACTTGCGCGCGTAAAAACGCATGGCTGCTTCCACCGAGAGCATATGCCGGATGAGGCTTTCACTTTTCACGTATTGGCGGATAAATTGCAAGGCTTCATCACGATTCATAGCGGCTCCGTTTATGGGAATATAGGTTCTGGCTGGCCCAAAATTGGCAGGGGTTTCGCGATATAGATATCCCAAACTGCCGAGAGCGTGGCAAAAACTTCGCGCACCTGCCAGAAAATGTAGCGGGTGCGGACGTAGCGAGACTGTTCCACTTCCACGCCCTGAATGTTAATCCCCAGGCGATCGCACAGGAATACAGCCCGCGGCAAGTGATAAGGCTGGGTCGTGATGACAGCCGTCTGGATGCCAAAAATTTCACGCGCGCGGTAGCAGGTATCGTAGGTGCGGCGGCCGGCATAATCCAGCACGATATCTTCGTCTGGTACCCCGAGTGAAAGGGCATATTGGCGCATGGATTCGGGTTCGTTGTAATATTCGGTACTGTTATCTCCGCTCATAAGGATTTTCTGCGCCTTGCCAGCCAGGTACAGGTCCACCGCGGCCTGGACCCGGTCGCGCAGCGGCACGGAGGGCGTGCCGTCAGCGCTGAGCCCGGCCCCGGGCACAATCACCACCGGAACCGGAATCACCTCCGAAATCGGGACGGTTTTGCTGGCGGCGTAGAAAATCATGCCCAGGCGCAGTAAGCCCACCAAAATAAAACCCGCGCAAAAACAAACCACGAGGACCTGCAAAAACCTCCGCATCGTGTTGTTCCTTAACCTTCTCAGGGAAGCAGATTGGTCAGGCGCAGGTTCTGAACTGCCAGGAGTTCGCGCAGCGCGTCGTATGCGCTGTCCGGCTGCGGTTCCAGGCGGGCGATTTCGTAGGCGTTCAATTCGGACAACTGCTGTCGGCCGGATTCGGTGAGGCTGAGCTCGAGCAAATAGTTGGTGATTTGCGCGCTCACTGATAAGGGCAGCAGCGGGCTGACTGAAAAATTGAGGTTGGGGATGACTGCCGGGGAAAGCCAGATGATCGGCAGGCGGTCAATCACATCCGGCAAGTCCGTGATGACCTCCGAAGAAGTGCGCGGATCGCTGGCAATGGCGTAGGTGGCGGTGAAGTCGCACACGCCTTTGATGTACAGGGCGCGAATGGCGGCGCTGTAGGTCCTGGTCAGCACCGGGCTTTGGGTCGTCACCGCGTTTTGCGCCAGGTAACCCAGCGGCACCCAATACCCGGGCAGAGATTTCTCATTGGTCAGGCAGGGCGTCAGGCCGGCGAACTGGGCCAGCGCGGTGGCGGCTGGCGCGGTTGCCAGGTTGCTGCCAGCGTCGTAATAACGGGTCAGGTTGGCGTCTTTGTGACCAAGGAACTGCACGCCGTAAGCAGTTACGCCCAGATGATTGGCCACCAATTGCGAATTGAGCAAGCCTTTCGCGGATGCCAGCAGATACTCGACCGGATTCAGCCAGGCGAGTTGAACCTCCTGCTTTTGCAAGGCTTCCTCCAGGCTGAGGTAATCCGGGAATGTTTTCCCGGCTACGGAGAGCCCCAAAAAACCGGAAAGCTGCGCGCTCAGGCTGTCCAATCTGCTAATCTGAACGCTGTCCGCTTCTGCGCTGATAACGGCCATGACGATCGGGTTTTGGGGGCTGCCCAACGGCGCGCTTGTGGGGGTAAAGGTCGGCATGGGCGTGGAGGTGGACAGGAAAGCGGTCGGCGTAACCCCGGCAGGCAGAGCGGAGGGTCGGGCTGCCGGCTGGGCTGCGCAGGCGGAAACCAGCACGCACAGCACGAGCAGGAAGAATGAATAGCGCTTGCGATATTCTGACACACCAAGATTTTACCCTATCTAGCATAATCCGCATTCCAAATGCGTGGTATGTTAGAATGCAAAACAATAAGCGCGGAGGTTCTGTTATGAACATGGAAGTGGTACAGATTCAAAAGCCTGAAGGGATTAACTTTATCCTGGGTCAATCGCATTTCATCAAAACCGTGGAAGACATCCACGAAGCGTTGGTCACTGCCGTGCCCGGCATCCGCTTTGGGCTGGCTTTTTGCGAAGCCTCGCATCCCCGGCTGGTACGGTGGAGTGGTAACGACGAAATCATGCTGCAGCTTGCGCGGGAAAACGCGCTGAAAATCGGCGCGGGGCACTGCTTCATCCTTTTCCTGGCGGAGGGATTTTATCCGGTGAATGTGCTCATTACTGTCAAGCAGGTGCCCGAGGTTTGCCGCGTTTTCTGCGCGACTGCCAATCCGACCGAGGTAATCATCGCGGTAACGGAGCAGGGTCGCGGAATTCTGGGAGTGGTTGACGGTCAGCCCCCACTTGGCATTGAAGCCGAAGAAGATATCGCCGCGCGCAAAGCCTTACTGCGGCGTTTCGGTTACAAGCTGTAATTTTCAAAGGAAACGCATGGATATTCTCACGGCAATTTTCACCCGAAGGAGCGTCAGGCGCTTCACGCAGGAGCCTGTTTCTGACAGCGACCTGGAAACCCTGCTGCGCGCAGCAATGCAGGCGCCTTCAGCGGATAACGGGCAGCCCTGGCACTTTGTCGTCCTTAACGAGCGCGCCTTGATGGACCAAATCCCCTCCATTCATCCCTGGTCTGACATGATGAAGGAAGCCGCGCTCGGCATTCTTGTGTGCGGGCGCATTGTGGAAGGCGAAATGGGCGGGTACTGGCAGCAGGACTGCGCCGCAGCGGCAGAAAACATCCTTTTAGCTGCCCATGGGATTGGATTGGGTGCGGTTTGGCTGGGGATTTGCCCGGAGACGCAGCGGATGGCCGACTTTTCTGCTCTGGTGGGTTTGCCGGCGGACGTGCATCCCCTGGCGCTCATCGCGGTCGGGCACCCCGGGAGGATTGCACAGGCTGAGAACCGCTACGACCCGTCCAAGTTGCACTACAACCGCTGGTAAACTGGTTTATTCCCCTGCGAATTCACGCAGGGCAGGCAGGGCTGCTTGTAAAGCCCGCGCGCGGTGGCTGAGCTGATTTTTCTGTTCATTGGGCAATTCAGCCATCGTTTTGTCTGAGCCCGCCACCAGAAAGATGGGATCGTATCCAAAACCGTTTTCCCCCCGAAATTCGGGGATGATTTCGCCAGGGCATTCTCCCCACGCGCGCAGCATCTCTCCGGAAGAGCCGCAAACGACCACCGCGCACACAAAGCGGGCTTTCCACGGACGCGCTGCCTCTTTTAGTTTTTCCAGCAGATAAAGGCAGCGGTCGCGGTCTGTGGCTGAGGTCAGCGGGGAATAGCGGTGGGAACGCAAACCGGGCTCTCCGCCCAGGGCTTCCACTTCCAACCCGGAATCATCCGCCAGCGCCGGGATGCCGGCAGCGCGCGCGTACGCAGAGGCTTTCAGGTGGGCATTGCCAGTATAGCTGCCGCTGTCCTCCACAACGGAAATATCCAAACCGAAATCTGCCGGAGAAAGTAATCTCAGCGGAATACCAGCCAGGATAGCGGTAATCTCCTGAATTTTGCCAGGATTAGTGGTCGCAAGCAGCAAGTCTTTCATCCGTCTAAGCTTCTCCAGGGCAGGTCGCGCGGCATGTTATAATGCCGATATCAGATAGGAATTGTACTTTGTCAATGGAAAAACAACACTATTCTTTACGCGCAAACGTCGGATTTTTCTTCAATAAACCGATTGGCTTCTCCCGTGATTTTCACGCAGAATTTCCTGAAATCTACCTCGAACCGGACCTGAACGTCCTGAACCTTGCGGCTGTTTACCGCTTCTCCCGCACCCGGGAAGGTCTGCTGCTGCAGACCGAGCTCAGCGGTGAGATCCAGGCTCAGTGCGTACGCTGCCTGACCGAAAGCAGCGTGCCGGTGAGCACAAGCTTTGAAGAGCTGTTCTACTTCCCTGAACGCACCCAGGAAGAAACCGACCAGTTGGTGCCCACGGACGGCTACATTGACCTAGCCGACATCTTCAGGGATTATCTCCTGCTGGAGATACCAATCAACCATATCTGCAAACCAGATTGCAAAGGCATATGCGTGGAGTGCGGGCAGAACCTGAACCTGGCTGACTGCAGCCATACTGACAGCCGCATTCTCCTGACGGACGAAGAATAAGCCTTTCCCTGGTCCCCATAAATTTGTAATTTCACGATGGCCTAAAATCTCAAGGCTAAATAGAAATGTCCTAAATAGGGGATTAAGTCATCAGGGCGGGTTTTCCCTCGAAACTAAGCCTCTTATTTCTTTTTTTTGGATTGTTTCACGGTTGTCTTCACTTTGACCCTTCCCCGGCGGCAAGCGGCTCTATTTTGCCTCGCTCAAGGTGCTGTGGAAGGGAAGAATGTTTGACAACTCCCCGTCTCAGCGGTCGTTAAATAGGATAATCGGGTAGATTTCGTACGCTGGGAAAGGGAGGAAGAGGGGGAAAGGCTGCTGGGACCTTGTATGGCAGGGGATTCTCATTCCTATGTAAAAAAAGCCTGGAGAAATCGAATGCTGATATCCTAATCCCAGCTCCTAATCTTAATCAGGACATTTCTATTTTGGTTTTCAAGATATTAATCCTTTGCTCTTAAACCCGGGAGCCGAAACGATGGGCGCTTTGGTTTCATGATAGAATTCTTTCGCATTTTCTCCGGAGGAGTGAACATGACTGATAACATCCTGATTGCTGTTGCCTGGCCGTACGCGAACGCGGATATCCACGTCGGAAACCTGACGGGCTCATATCTGCCCGCGGATATTTGCGCGCGCTACCACCGCATGCGCGGCCGCAACGTGCTCATGGTCTCCGGTTCGGACTCGCACGGCACCCCGATTACCGTCAAAGCTGACGCGCTGGGAACTACACCGCTGGAAGTTTATCGCGCCAACCATGCCAGATTTTTGGAATTATTCCAGAAACTTGGTCTGACTTACGACCTGTTTACCAGCACACATACCGAGAACCACTTTCAGGTTTCTCAATTGGCTTTTACCACGCTGAAGGAAAACGGATTTTTGTATACCGCCAGTGAGAAGCAGTGGTATTCCACGGCCCAGCAGCGCTTTTTGCCGGATCGCTACGTGGAAGGCACCTGCTACATCTGCGGTAATCCAGACGCGCGTTCGGACCAATGCGAAAAATGCGGTCATATGCTGGAGCCTGAACTGCTGCAGAATCCGCGCTCCAAGGTGGACGGCTCTACGCCGGTACTGAAAGAAACCGAGCATTTCTATCTGGACCTTTCCAGCCTGGAACCGGAAATTGTGGCTTTCCTCAAAGCGCGCGAATCCTACTGGCGGCCGAATGTTATCCGCCAATCTCTGGGGCAAATCCTGACCGACGGCTTGAAGGGCAGACCCATCACCCGGGACCTGGATTGGGGGATCCCAGTGCCGCTGGAAGGCTGGCAGGGCAAATGCCTGTATGTGTGGTTCGAGGCGGTGATTGGCTACCTTTCTGCTGCGATTGAATGGTCGCGGCTGGCGGGGAACGAAACAGCCTGGCGGGATTGGTGGGTCAACCCTGACGCGAAAACTTTTTATTACATCGGCAAGGACAATATACCCTTCCACGCGGTCATCTGGCCCGCAGAACTCATCGGATTCCGCGACGGCATTGACAAGGCTTACGGCACACAAGACCCTCAGCCGCTGGTGCTGCCCTATGATGTGCCGGCGAATGAGTTTATGAACCTGGAAGGACGCAAAATCAGCGGCAGCAAGAACTGGGCGGTTTGGGGATTGGATTTCCTCGAGCGCTACGACCCGGACGCGCTGCGCTACTATCTGACAACCGCCATGCCCGAAAGCCGGGATACCGACTGGGACTGGGAAGAGTTTTTCCAGCGCAACAACAACGAACTGGTTGCCACCTGGGGCAACCTGGTGAACCGCGTTTTGGCGTTCACTTACAAACATTGGGAGGGCGTCATTCCGCAGCCTGGTGAACTGCGCGAAAGCGACCTCACGCTGCTGGCGACAATCCGGGCGGGCTTTACGGGCGTTAGTGAGAAGATGGAGCGTGTGCAGCTGCGCGACGCGCTCTCGGAAGTGATGAGCCTGGCCACCGAGGTCAACAAATACCTGGACGTGCACGCGCCCTGGTTCGAAATCAAGACCGACAAAGCCGCAGCAGCCAAATCCGTCTTTACCGCCATTCAGGCCATCGACTGGCTGAAACTGATGTTTGCCCCTTTTATCCCGTTTACCTCCGAAGCGCTGCACCAGATTCTGGGTTACCAGCAGCCGTTGTTCGGCAGCCAGAGCACGCGCAGCGTGGTCGACCGGCTAGGAGCGCACGAAATTCTGGAATATCGACCCGCGCAGTCCCTGAGCGGCAGTGGGAACGACTTATGGCAGCCCTCGGATCTGATGGGCGGGAGGCCGTTCCACCAACCCCAGCCGCTGGTGAAGAAACTGGACCACAGCATTGTAGAGGAAGAACGCGCCCGCCTGCGGCAGAGCGGTAGTTAGGCTGTCTCTGTTTCCAAAGGGAAGCAGTCGAGAAACCATGGGAGCAGGTTCAACAGGTCGGCCATGATGCGGCCTGTGCGCTCGCGCCAGAGCCCCACATTTTGATAGGTTTCCGCCGTTTCTTTGCTGACCAGATCACTGACGCCGCGCAGGACAAGCCATGGCGTCTGATTTTTCGCGGCAGTCCAGGCGAAAGCTGCTGATTCCCAGTCCGCGGCTGGCGCGTGAAAAGTATCCGCGATAAGGTCAAAATTCTGCGTCTGGATATCCTGGTCGGCGGAAACAATGCGCGCTTTGCACACGCCTGGGGGGAGGGAGCCGGGAAGCCAGCCCAGTTCCGCGCGAGTGCGGTAGCGCTCCAGCGCGGTGGTGTAATCCGACATACTTTCCACGATATCGTACATTGCCGTTTCCTCCGCCAGAAGGATTTGGCCGACTTGAGCGCGCCCGGCCAATCCTCCGCAGGTGCCGAGGTTAATCATCAAGCGGGGATGGCGAGTGTCTATTAAGTGTTGGCAGGCTGCCGCGGTCGCGGTTTTCCCCCAGCCGCTGTGCGCATAGAGCAGGTTGTGCCGACCAGACTGCGCCGCGAATATCCCCCCGAAGGGTGTAGAGCCGCATTCTTCCGGACGCAGCAGCCCCATCACCGCCTTCCATTCCGTGTTCGCGCAAATCAGGACAATAACGGGATGTGTGGCGTTCATAGCGCTGGATCAAGCGGCTTTTTTGCCCAGGGAAGCCATATAAATGACGAATTGTTCCTGGCCGTCCAGATGGAGGGCAGTGTTTACGGCTTCGTCGTCGTATGCGCCAATCGCGCAAACTCCGCAGCCGATACTTTCTGCTGCCAGATACAGGTTCTGACAGACATGCCCGGCGTCCAGAAAAAGGTAGCGGTAGGCACGCGCGCCGTAGCGAAAGCTCGTGCGGTAGGGCAGGGCAGTCCAGATGAAGGTCACGGCGGCTGTCAGGACCTGGGCCTGATTGCCGGTCGCCGCGCCGATTTGGTCAAGGATTACCTCACCTGAAATGATGGGAAGGAGCGCGTGCTTGTTCGCGATGAACTGATAGACCCCATTCTCAAGGCCTTCCACGCGCCGGACTGCCAGAAAGGTTTCGAAGGGGTGTCGCGCGCCGGCGGAGGGTACGGTGCGCAGCGACATGCCCGTCTTTTCCGCGAGCTTCTTCACGCCCTGAGTGAGCCACAGCAGCAGGGATAATTCTTCCAGGCTTAGCGCCGCGTTCTCATCGTAGCGCCTTACCGAGCGGCGCTGTTCGATGATTTGGCGCAGGTCGGCATGCCCGAGTTCGATTCGGGCTGGATCAGGAAGCGGAATCAGGCCAGTTTCAGGCAGATTTAAAGGCAAATAGTCGGGGAAAGGAGCGCCTTGCTTTTCCGGTGTCGCATCCATGTGTCCGTAAGAGGAATTCCAAATAAATTCCGTGCCGGTCCTGTCAAATCTTTCCATAGTAACCTGCCATGCGCGCTCGTCAAGAATAACCCAACGAGTTAGCGCACCAATATCCTTGCATTAAATACTCTTTTTGCTGTGTCAGGTTTTGTCCTGTAATTCCCAGTCTTCCGGGACGGTCTTTGCCCAGGTAATTGATCCGCCAATCGCAACCTGGATTGCTTGGGCTCCCTTGATTGTGTTCGGGTCAAGGTCGTACTGGTTGGCTATGCCCTGGACTAATTCAATGATATCCCGATCTCCAGTCCATGTGCCGTCCCTGTATTCTGCTTCGAGGGTCTAATTCACATGGTCCTAACTCGGTAATACTACGATTCTCATTAAAAACGAACGAGCGACAGGACCATAGCAAGGATAATGGTCAGCGCGAGGACTGCCATGACGATGCGGGAAGTGTTTGCTTGGGAATGTTTTTTTGCCATATTACTCCAATTGCGCTTTGATTTGACGCGCCAGTTCCAGGTTGATGCCCTTGATTCCCGCGATTTCCTCCGGCTTGGCAGCCAGAATAGCCTCGATCGAGCCAAAACGCAGGATAAGTTCTTTTCTGCGCGCTGGCCCGAGCCCGGGAATAGTATCCAGGCGCGACATCAGACCGATTTTACCACGCCGGCTGCGATGCGCGGTGATTGCGAAGCGGTGGGCTTCATCGCGGATGCGTTGAATGAGGTAGAGGCCTTGGGAGCGCTCTTCCAGGCGCACCGAATCGCTCTGGCCGGGCAGGAAGAGCTCCTCCTCCTGTTTGGCCAGCCCGACGAGCGCGAAGCGGCCGTCCAATCCCTGCTCGTTGATTACCTTTAGCGCGCGCCCGAGCTGACCTTTGCCTCCGTCCACAATGAGCAGGTCGGGCAGGATGCTAAAGGATAAGTCCGGGGTTTTTCCGGGCAGTTCTTTTTCAGCTTGGGCGCTGTGGTAATGGCTGAAACGCCGGCGCAGCACCTCTTCCATCGAGGCAAAATCGTCAGGGCCTTCCACGCTGCGGATGTTAAAGCGCCGGTAGAGCTTTTTGTTTGCCACGCCCTGCTCGAACACCACCATACTGCCCACGCTGGCGGTGCCCATGGTGTTCGAGATGTCGTAACATTCAATCCGGTTGGGGGGCTCGGGCAGGTTCAGCGCAGCTTGCAGTTCTGCGAGCGCCTGGTGCTGACGGTCTTTGTCCGCTTTCCAGCGGGTCTCCAGCGCTTTTAAGGTTTCCACAGCGTTTTCGGTCGCCATGTCTACCAGACTTTTATTCGTGCCGCGTTTGGGCACTTGGATTTCGATTTTCTCGCCACTGCGGCGCGTGTTCAGCCATTCTTTGATGATGCGGGCTTCCTCAACCTCGGTCGGCAGCAGTACGCGCTTGGGGATGAAGGCGGCCTGTGAGTAAAACTGCTTGATGAATTCCTTCAGGATAGCTTCGTTCTTCTCGTCCTCGGTGCCTTCCAGGATGAAGTACTCGCGCCCGATCAGTTTGCCGGAACGCACAAAGAAAATTTGCACGCAGGCTTCGCCGTTGGTACGCGCCAGCGCGATAATATCAGTGTCCTTTTGATTATCGGAAATAATCTTTTGCCGCTCGACCACATGTTCGATACTCTGGATTTGGTCGCGCAGGGCTGCGGCGCGCTCGTAGTTCAGGTTTTCAGAGGCTGCCTGCATTTCTTCCTGCAGGCGCTTCACCACCGGTTCGGTTTTGCCCTCCAGGAATTTGCACAGGTCGTCGATCATCTGGCGGTAGGAAGACTGATCTATTGCTCCGATACAAGGCCCGGAGCACAGTTTAATATCATAGTACAGGCAGGGGCGGGGGTCTTTGCCGGTGATTTCCCGGGCGCAGGTCAGATAGGGGAAAATTTTCCGCAGAATATCCAGCGTCTGGTGCACTGCCCAAACGGAGGTATACGGGCCAAAGTAGCGCGAGCCGTCTTCCACCATCAGGCGGGTAATAGTCAGTTTCGGGAAGTCATCCGCCCAGTGGATTTTGATGTAAGGGTAGCGCTTATCATCCTTGAGGCGCACATTATAAAAGGGGCGGTGTTCCTTGATCAGGTTCATTTCAAGGATCAGCGCTTCCAGCTCCGAATTTACCACGATGATGTCGATATCCGCGATTTTGCGCACCATCTTCCGGGTCTTGTAGGAATGGTCGGCGGACTCGTGGAAGTAGGAGCGCACGCGGTTTTTCAGGTTGATGGCTTTCCCGACGTAGATGATAGTACCCGCGGCGTCTTTCATCAGGTAGCAGCCGGGTTTATCTGGCAGGGTGCTCAGGATACTGTTAACGTGTTCAGAAATTTCCATGACCAGTCTATTTTAACTGAAATATCAACCCCGGAATTCAAGAGGTTCTGCGAAAAGGTATAATTCCGGCAGGAGAAAAGATGACCATCAGAATTCTTCCTGAAACGATTGCTTCCCAGATTGCCGCGGGTGAGGTAGTGGAACGGCCAGCTTCCGCGGTTAAGGAATTAATCGAAAACGCGATTGACGCTGGCGCCACC
>Ga0116171_10004331_pt1 | contig 12812 bp, 17 predicted proteins | sample AD_JPNHW2_MetaG_FD_89798 | JGI IMG/M metagenome (GOLD analysis project Ga0116171, IMG submission 89798) | Active sludge microbial communities of municipal wastewater-treating anaerobic digesters from Japan - AD_JPNHW2_MetaG | ecosystem: Engineered > Bioreactor > Anaerobic > Digestate | place...
CGAGGCCGTGGTCGACGACGGCGACCAGCACCGAGTCACAGCCCAGGGGGGACTCATCAGCGCTCAGGTGCCGCGCCTCGACCTCCACGATCCCCCCTTCGTGCGAGAACTTGACGGCGTTGGAAACCAGGTTGTAGACGATCTGCTTGACCTTGACCGGGTCGGCCACGAGCAGCGGCAGGTTGGCCGGGGCGCGGGTCTCGAAGGTGACATGACGCTTCTTCGCGGTGCTCTTCAGGACCGTGCACACCCCTTCGATCAGCGTCTGCACGACCAGGGGTTCGGCCATCAGCTCGGGGTGCCCGGCGTCGATCTTCGACAGGTCCAGGATGTCGTTGATGAGCCCCAGGAGCTGGTGCCCGGCCTCGTGGATGTTCTGGAGGAAGCGCTGGTACTTCGGCTTCAGGTCCTGGTCGAGGCGGTCGAGCAGGATCTCGGAGAAGCCGATGATCGAGTTGAGCGGGGTGCGCAGCTCGTGACTCATGTTGGAGACGAACTGGCTCTTGAGGCGGTCGGCCTCCTGGATCCGGAGCTTGGCGTCGGCGAGCTCGCGGGTCCGCTGGTCGAGGCTGGCGGTCATGCGCGTCAGCTCCTCGAGGCTGCGGTCCTGGGCCTGACGCATCCGTTCGAGTTCGTTCCGTCGCACCTGCAGGTCAGCGACGCCGCGGACGAAGTAGTACGAAGCCACCCAGGTCGCTGCCGTGCGCAGGAACGCCTCGAGCACGGCGGGTGCCGGCTCCCCGGTGGCGAGCGCCAGCCCGAGGTAGAGGGCGCTGTCCAGACTCGCGACGAAGACAGCGGCGCGCTTTCCCAGCACCACGGAGGCTGTGCCGGCGTTGGCGATGTACCACACGAACCACGGGCTTCCGGTCCCGCCCGTGAGGTAGACCACCCAGGTCACGAGCAGAGCGTCCAGCAGCAACCATGAGGCATTCAAGTCAGGGCGCGAGGCGAGGGCCGGGCGGCGCGCCGCCACGAAGACGAGCAGAACGGCCGTGAGCAGGCCGATCAGGGTGACGCCCAGCGCCGGGATCGGTCGCGGCGCGACGAGCCGACCCGCCATCCCCAGGGCGATGAGCGCGCTGGCGATGGCGTAGAGAAGCGCGCGCCGCCGATGCACACCGCGCAGCCGGGTCGACCTCTCATCCTCGCCGCTCGGCATCACCCCAACCACGGCCGGCGGGGCAAACGGTGGCCGACCCTCCTCGCGAGTGCGGCTGATCCGCGGCGTGGATGTGGGCGGGAGCTAGTGTTGCACGGTCTCTCCGGAGGCCTCCAAGTCATTGTTACACGGTTTGCAGCCGCCCAGCGATCTCCTTCCAGAGCGCCTCGTAGGCCTGGGCCGCCGGGCTCGAAGGGGCAAACGCGCCCAGCGGCGCCCGCTCCACCCCCATCCGTTCGACGATGCTGGCGGAAGGGATGATGGTGCGCAGGAACGCCTCGCCTTGCATCTCCGGGACGGCCACCAGCTCGCGGTGCATGCGCTTGCGCACGTCAACCATGCAGAAGAACGGCGCCACTCGCAAGCGGCGCGGCCCCTCGTCCTGCACGAACTCCTCAATCTGGCGCAGGGTACGCAGGGACAGGGTGGTCGGGATGACCGGGACCAGGAGGAGGTCCGCCGCGTGGAGCACAGCCTCGGAGACCAGCGAGACGCTGGGCGGGCAGTCGAGGAAGACGAGGTCGTACCGGGACCGCAGCGGTGCCATGGCGGCGGCGAGCTGCTTGGCCGGCTTGTGGGAGCCCTTGAGGGCGAGATCGAGGCTCCGGTAGGAGAAATCGGCCGGCAGCAGGTCGAGGCCGGGGAACGTGGTGGCGCGGATCACGTCGTCGATCGCTGTGGCGCCACGCAACAGCTTCTTGCCTCCGCCCTTGACCTTCGCCTTGACCCGCAGGTAGAAGCTTGCCGCGCCCTGGGGGTCGAGGTCCCACAGCAGGATACGGCGCCCCTCGCGGGAGGCGAGGTGCGCGAGGTTGACGGCGGTGGCCGTCTTGCCGACGCCGCCCTTGAGGTTGTAGACCGCCACTGTCTGCATCCGGCACCACCCGTCCACCCAGCGCGCGACGAGGTCACGGCCGGGCGACACCCGCCCAGTGTAGCCCCGGAACCAGCCTCACGACGGAGGGTTGGAGAGGCTGCAGCGCAGGCTCAGACGGCGTCCCTCGACCGACACGAGTCCGAAGCGACCGGCGTAGTCCCGGAAGGAGAGACGCAGCGTCGCCCTGGAGAGGATCTGCAGGCTGGGGTCGAGGTTGAGCGCAAGGTGCTCAAACGCCTTACTCGCCGTGGCCTCGTCGGGGTAGTCGGCCAGCACCAGCGTGTGATCACCTTCCGGGGCGCTCTTGCCGAAGCTGGCCGCGACGGCCGTGACCCGCCCACCCAGGCCGAGCACGTCACCATCACCGAGCGTGAAAAGGGCAGACAACCCGACCGGCCCCCGGATGACCCGTTCCGAGCCGGGGATCCGACCGACCACCGGCAGCGGCGCCAGCACGTCCAGGACGGGTGCCGGAGGCAGCCGTCCGGCGAGCGCCGAGGCCACCTCCACGAGCGCTGGCGCCAGGGCCGGCGCTCCCGAGGGGTTGTTGACCACCACCAGGTAGCGCTCGCGCAGCAGGAGGAGCTGGTGCCGGCCGGCCGTGTGACGGTCCGCCAGGCGAGAGTCGGGGGTCTCGCTGCCACAGCGGGAGAGATAGACCCCGAGAGCCGCGACCGGATCGGTCATGCGATAAAGCTCCACCTCCAACCGTGCTTCGCCTCGGGCGAGCGCCTGGACGTCGAGGACGTCGAACCCCAGCTCCAGGTAGAGCTCGGCGCCACCGTCGATGTGCCCGTACAAATCGGCGCCACGAAAGACCTCGGGCGGGCCGAAGGGGCTCCATCCGGCGACCGGCTCCGTGAGCGGGCCGCTCGCGGCCGCGGCGAGAGCCAGCGCCGCCACCAGCCCTGTCACGCCTTCACCTCGACGAGCTTGATGCGCTCCGGGGTCGCGACCCCAAGGCCGAGCTTTTCAGCGTAGTAGAGGTACTCCGTGAAGCGCGGGTGCTCGTTGACCGTCACGCCCTTCGCCTTGCGCACCGCCATCAGCTCCCGGTGGCACACCATGTCGAGAGCGAACGGGTCGGTCGCGAAGTAGAGGGCGCGGTTGGGGTAGACGAACTGCTCGTTCTTGTCGGGGCCGCCGTCGTACTGGCCGCGCAGCCCGTCGGTGATGTTGAGCACCAGCTTCTCGCGGATCCAGGGCGCGGCCAGCACCTCGGTGCAGACCTGGAAGAACAGCGGCTGGTGCAGCCGCCCCGTGTTGCAGATGGCGGCATACCCGATGTTCTTGGTGGCCATGGAGATGCCGTTGCCGGTGTTCTTGTAGGCGGCGAGGTTGACGATCTTCGTGAGCCGTTTGGTGATGAGCGAGCCGAAGTACGACTCCTCACCGTTGAAGACGTGCTGGTTGAGGTAGTACTCGTCGTCCTGGTAGCCCCGTACCCCCTTGCCCACCACACCGCGTGCCAGGTACACCGCTTCGCGGTCGAAGCTCGCGGCCGAGATGTGCTGGCCCGCCGCATCCCGGAAGCTCTGCCCCTCTTCCGCCATGCGCTGCAGCCCCTCGATGCGCACGCCCGGGAACCGCTTGGGGGTGAACCCCGCCTCGACAAGCATCCCCTCGAAGCGGTCCCAGATCACGATGTTGGAGCGCGGCACCTTGTTGCTGACGAGCCAGCGGATGACCGCGTCGACCACCTCGGGGTGGGTGGCAATGAGCGGCGTGCCGACAGGGTTGACCTTCAACCCGATCACGTCGTCGGGGGAGAAGAGCATCCGGAAGCTCGTGCGCAAGCTGTTCCCGGTGAGCGTGCGGATGCCGTCCTCGACCATCTCGCGGACCACCTTGCCGTCGACTGTGTCGCCGGCCAGGGCCTGCTGGGCGGTCACCTTGACCACCCGCCCCGGGAACGGTCCAGGCAAGGCGTGCGGCCCGCGCGGCACCTTCATGAACTCGTCGATATTGGTCGTCACCTCGGCCAGCTTCTCCTGCCCGGATGCTGAAGGCACCCCGAGCACCAGCCGTCCGCCCAGCAGCGCCGCTCCGGCGCCCGCGGCGCGCAAGAGCTCGCGGCGGTCGAAGTTGAGGGTGTCGGTGAGACTGGAATAGTGGCTCATGGGTGCTCCCTGGGGCTGTCAGCGTGGCCGCCCGTTGGTACGCGGCCGAGGTCGCCAGGTTGCCCCGCGCGGCGCGACGCTAGCACCAATTGACTTCGCCGCAAAGCTGCCTATAATTCGAGGTCCGAGCGACGCGGGGTGGAGCAGTCCGGTAGCTCGTTGGGCTCATAACCCAAAGGTCGCAGGTTCAAATCCTGCCCCCGCAACCAATCAAGATCAGGCTAAGGCCACCGCAAGGTGGCCTTTCCTTATGTCGAATGGTGACTACTGAAAACAGTCGACTTCGACAGGTGTCGATTGGTGCGGCGTAGCAACGACCTAGCAATCCACGGCAAGGTTGAGCGCCGCCTGCTCGCGCACAAACGCGCGCACTCCAGCCAACATGTGCGTACTCAAGCGCTCTCGAAGACTATGTAAATACAAGCTTTCTTGACCGCGCTCGTCTGCTCGTCCGATATTCACCACGGGAGGCTCCGATGAGCGACATCGAGATCCATATCAAGTCCGGGACGTTTTCCTACGACGCGGCCTTCGCCATGGGGGACAGCGCTGCTGCCCAGGAGGCTCAGGAGTGGGTGACGTTCATCCTCAACCGCGCGGCCGGCGCGACGGCCACCACCAAGCCTGCGCCGCGCAAGGCGAAGAGGGCGGCGGCGACCACGCCATTCGGCGTGACCTCCGCTACCGAGGAGGAGCTGTGAGCAGCCTCATCGGTGCGTGCCTGGCCCTCGCCTGCATCCTCTTCGCGGTGAGTCTGCCGCTCGGGGGGCTCCCCGTCGCCAAGTCGATCCGGCGCTGGGCGCTCGCCTGCTTCGCCGCCGCCATCGTGCCGTCGGTCGCCTGCAATCTCGCCGCCTCAGCGGCTGGGCAGGCCGGTGGGTCATCGTCCCCGGGCGGCATCCTCACGGGGATCGGGCTGCTCGCGATCCTCGCCGTCATCGCGTACGTGATCCTTGCTGTTCGTGGTCGCGTCGCCGGTGGCAGGGGCCACGCTCCAGATGCATGGCGCGAGCGCCGCGGCTATCAGGTCGACGCCGGTGCGCGGCGCGGCTGGTGGAACGACGACGAGGAGTAGGCGGTGATGCACACGCTCCTCCCCTGGAACAGGCCCAGTCTCCGCGAGAGAACCGCGGAGCGGGCCATTGCGGACCTCCACAAGAGGCTCGCACCTCCGGCGCCTCCTTCCGAGGCGCCGGACCCTTTCAAGGAGTACCTCGACCACTTCAACGTACCGCACGCGCTGGAGCTCGGCACCCTCGACGACGGGCGCGTCCTGAAGCTACCCAGTGACCTCATCTACAAACACGCGGCGATCGGCGGGGCCTCGGGCAAGGGCAAGACCAGATTGCTTGCGCTCCTCGTATTCCAGATCTTGCGTGGCATCTTCAAGGGCACTGCGCCGGATGTCGAGGTCGAGTGCATCGACGGGAAGGGCGAGACGTGCGACTTCATCAAGGCGTGGCTCGAGGTGCTGCGCCGCACCGGACCGGAGCCCGTCAGGAAGTGGATCGAGGACAACGTCTGGGTCCTGGGCTGGCTGCGCGACATGGTGACGCCCATGCCCTTGTTTGAGGCCGACGACGCCACGATGTCGCTCGCCTACCTCGGACCTCAGGACGCAGACTACGGTCGATGCGAGCTCCTACAGCTTCACTGACGGGACGCGCCACGAGTTCTCGATGTACGCCAGGCTCTGCGCAACACTTGGCCACCCGCCGAACGTCAACGTCATGACCGCGCTCTACACCGACAGGGCGTTCTGCGAGAGCCTGCTTCGCGATGTTCCTGACCCGCAACTTCGGGATCACTACCAGCGCGTCGGGGACCACGTGCCCAAGGGAACCTTCGAGGCGCTCCGCCGACGCCTCGAGTACCTGCTCGCGTATTCCATCATCAGAGCGTCAATCGGCCCTCCGCCCGCGGCCGTCGCCAAGCTCGGCATCCGGCGCACGGGCGCTCTGCGCCTCGTGGACGTGTCGACGCGGTTCGAGCTGCCCTTGAGCGTCGCCGCCGAGCGGCAGCGGCACCGCATCATCGACGTGCTGCGCAGCGCCCCCAAGCGCGACCGGCACAAACCCGCCATTTTGATCGTTGAGGAGGCGGCCAGACTCCTCGCCACCAGTCCCGATCTCGCCGAGGAGCTGGCCGGCGGCGTGCAAATGCTGCGCTACTTCGGCGTCGGCGTGTGGATGTCGACGCAGAACTTCTCAACCCTTCCGGCCGCGATTCTCGAGCCGATGCTCCTCAACAGCTTCTGGCTGGCCATGTTCCAGACGCGCGGCGATTCCGGGGTGTTCGCCAAGCAAGTTGCCGGCGATGCCGGCGACGCGGACGGCCCGAGGTCCGAGGCGAAGGCCCGCCGGAACTTCGAGCGCGACATCGAGAACCTACCGGCTCAGACCTGCTACGTGTGGCCGCGCGACCACCGCGTGTTCCGGCTGCGCGTCATGGACTGCCCTGATCCCGCGGCCGACGGGCTGACGATCGAGCAGCTCGCCGCCGAGTTCGACCGCGAGGTGAGCGCCAAGTCCATGATCTCCATTGCCACCGCCGACCGCCTCATCGCCGAGTGGGAAGCGGACGTGCTCGGCCGTCGGGAGATCCCGCCGCCGGAAGCTGCGTCGGGTCGCCGGAACACGTTCTCGATGGACGACCTCCTGCGCGAGCACCCTGACGAGGAGGGGATCGATGGCTGACCCCGAGCGCCAACTGTCAAAGTTGGTCAGCCTCGCCCTCCTCTACGTGTTGGCGTCGCCCATCTACGCGCTGAGGGCGATCGCCCGGTACTTCGCCGCCAGGCGGGCGCGCGCCCTCATCGAGGTCGGCTGGGTGAAGTGCCCATACTGCAGGCACGGCAACAAGCTCGACGTCTTCGTGCGCTGCGGGCGCTGTAGCTTCGTCGAGCCCCGGTCGCTCGCCATTCCTTGCAGCAACTGCGGCTACGTTCCCGGGTGGCTGTACTGCGCGAAGTGCGGCAGCAGCCTGAGGCTCCCATGACGACACCGAACCCCAAGCTTGAGCGAAGGGAGGTCCGAGCAACACTCACGCCCCTCACGCCGAACGCGGTGCACGGCCGCCGGGAGGGCGGCACCTCTACTCCTTCCACCCCCACTCCCATGTCCCAAGTCATCTCAACTCGCATCCCCGTGTACCAGCCAACCGGGCAGCTCTCCGTTCCACCAGATGACCTAGCCACGCTCCGCGCCATCGTCGAGGACGAAGGCGGCACACTCGACCTCGAGGAGATCAACGAGCGCGGCTTCATCTTCGGTGACCACAAGGGCCTGCCGGTCTTCAAGGTCGGCGTCACCGTACCGGATGACATCGATCCAGACGCGGTCCTGGAGCGACTCGATCCGGCCCTGAAGGCGACGATCCGGCGCAACCTCACACCGGCTCCGGACACCCAGCCCGCGTGAGATAACCGTGAGAATGCTCGTCTCGACCCCGCTCAAGATGCACCCGGCCCTGCCGGCCCTCTGGGAGACGCGAATGCCCCAGGAGGAGGAGGGCGCCCGCGCGGGTCGCCCCGCTCCTACCCGGGTTCGCGGGACCGTCGACCACGACCGGCAGGGCCCGGGCTGCAGCTTCACAAACGAACCAAGGCTCCTCGGGTGGGAGCGATCTGCCAACGCCGCCGGCGCCGTTCTGCTCGTCGGTAGCGATCTCGACTCCCTAACCTCTACTCCCATGCGTGAGACACGCAGACTCGACCTCCTCGTTCCCGTACTCGACAACGACGGGCGACTCTTCCCGGAAGAGGACTTCTCCGACTTCGAACGCCTCCTCGTCAACGTCGTCGGCGGCTTCACCCGCCACCCCGACGTCACCGGGGTCTGGCGCAACGACAGCGGGCGAATCTTCCGGGACACGTCGCGCAGCTACGCAGCCACCGTCCCCGTCGGCCGGACGACCGAGGTCGCCTCCCTCCTCCACCGCTTCATCACCGACCGGTTCCGCCAAGAGGCTGTCATGATCGAGGCGACACCAACACTCTCCGCGGTGTTCTGACGGCGATGGCGGTGACCACCCATCCAGGAGAACGCCGACCGGGGCTCGCCCCGGGCGAACCACCCGCCGCACCTGAAACGGACGTGATGACGCCGGATCAGGAGCAGACGGGGAGTACGGGAAACCCGGAGCGACCCCGGCCACCGGCGACAGCACGACCACGGCGTGACCCGCGCGACGACGTCCACCTTGTTGATCAGGACATTGCCGGCCTGCGGTTCATTGGGGAGCACCAGTGTGTCCTTCAGGGTCAACTCGCCGAAGCCTGCTATCCGGGACGCAGCGAGGCCGTGGTCTCCAGGAGAGTTCACAGATGGCTTCTTACGGACGTCGTCGGCCTTGACCGATTCCTTGCCATGGGCTGCAACCAACTCTGGCTCACCGAGCGCGGGGCGCGCGTCCTTGTTGGTTACGGACACGCCAGGGAGGAGAGCTTGTTTCCCCGCACCCGACCGATCGCGGCAAAGGACCTTGGTCACCACCTCACCATCGTCGACCTGTGCGTCCTCGCCCGGCGCGGTGTGCCGTTTGTGGCGGCGTCGATTCTGCCCGACTGGGCCACGAGGCGCCGGATGGTGCCGGCACCGCCAGTGGTGCCGGACCTCCTCCTCATCGCTCCGCCCCACGGCGGTCATCCAGCCCGCGTAGTGGCGCTCGAGGTCGACCTCGGGACCGAAAGCCTGAAGAAAGTCTTCCTCGGCAAGCTCGAAAAGCTGGCCGCTTGGCTGCTGGCCAATTCGCGCGGCGGGATTGTCGGGATCGTGGTGCTCACTCGCGGGGAAGGCCGGGCGGAAGCCCTGCGGCGTGCCACTGCCGGTCTTCCTGTGCCAGTCGTCGTCAAGGTGCTGCCGGGGGCGACCGGCCGAGCCCGTCTTGCAGCGCTCGAGCAACTTCTGCTCTCGAGAGCCTGATGCCCTGGGGGCATTGCCCCTTGCTACACTTCCCGGCCATGACGGCACCCGTCCATCAGGAAATCGACTTCCAAGCCCTATCCGACGTGGAGTACGGCAAGTACCTCGACGACTGCGGCCCCGCGAGAGACGCAGCGATCTCCATTTGCCGACCCTATCTCCCGGGCGGCATGAACCCCACGCCGATCCTTGCGGTCGTCCTCTTCGAGTGGGTCAAAGGGAACATTGTCTATGTTCCGGACCCGCTCTCGGAGGTGGTTTTTTCCCGTAGCTTCGTCTCGCCGCCGGCCAAGACCCTTCAGCTTCGCGCCGGAAACTGCGAGGCGCAGACGCTCCTCATCGCGTCGATGTTGAACGCGGTCGGGTTCCAGACACGGTTCCTCATCATGTACCTGCAAGACCACACGGCCGGGCACATCTTCACCCAGGTGAATTTCGGGCCAATGTCGCACCAGGCTGTCGTCGATTCAATCGCAAAGGCGTACTCCGTCCCGGCCGAGCGCACTCTCCTGGATCGGCTCATGAATCGTCAGCGCTTTGTCTTCTCGCGGCCCATCGACTCTTACTGCTTTCCTGAGTTCGACCCAATCGGCAACGCCTGGCTCACGGCGGACACCTGCTCCTCGCGCTACTTTGGAGACCTCGGAGGGCTTGTCGGAAGTGGGCACATCATCATGGTCCCGGGTCAGGGGTTTCGGTCGACTGGCCCAGAGATGATCGTCCCGACCTCGCCCATTAGTGTGTACCCAAGCCCCGACATGCGCATCTGGGTACCGTCCAAATCTAAGTAGCGGACCGCAATCGTACGTCGCCGACACGCCGGCTGAGGGCATGAGGGCGCCAGAGTAGGTGCTAAGTCGGGGCGGAGGTGCCTTAGCGGTGTTGGTCTTCTAAGTTGTTGTTTCATAGCTTCTTGTGGTGCCGCTTTGGTAGTAGCTTCTAGAGGGAAAGCTGCGGGTTGTGTTGTGCTCGGGCTGCTCACCGTTCCGAATGGTGTTTCCGCCTCTTTTCGGGTGTGGCCGACACAGAAAAACGGCGGGCTGGTTGGGACCATCCCGCCGTTTGTAGGGTGAAAAGGAGGAACGGGGGAAGCCGGCGAGGCACCGCGGCGAAGCTCAGGGAACACGAAACGCGTCATAGGCGAAGTCGAGATCGCCGTCGGTCTCGTCGTGGAATCGCGCGCACCGCTCTGGGGCGTAACGGCCGCGCTCGTAGGCGAAGTCGAGATCGTCGTCGTGGACCTCGTCCTCGGGTAGCTCGGTGGCGAGCTCGTGGGCGCCGTCCTCGTCGACCTCCGAAAGCAGGTCGTCTTCCAGGTCGGCACCCTCCTCGTGGTCGCCGGTGTCCTCGAACAGCTCTTCGACATCGGCGAGCAGTGCGTCGAGCTTCTCTGCCGCGTCCGGGCGGTCGACATCGTAAAGGGCGTCGACCATGCCCGCCGCGCGCTCGAGGAGTGCTTCCACTTGCGAGCGCGGCCCTCCTCGCTTCACGGGCGCACGCATGGGTGCGCCCGTCATGACCCGTCAGCCAGATGGAGCGGCGTAACGGAGTGGGAGCAGACCTCGCAGCACACCGCGGGGTCGAAGGTGAGGAGTTCGTACGTGACCGGCGTCCACGAACCGCCGCGCCTCTCCTCATCATCGAGACTCGCGAGGAGGGAGTTCAAGCCCGCGGCGCAGATGTAGGAGCTGTTCGCGGTGACGTAGAGGACGGGGGTGGGCTCGGACTGGATGACGGCACGGTACTGTCTGTCACCGTCGAGGAAGTCGTCGGGGAACGTGAACACGGATCACCTCCACGAGGGCTACCAGTCACCGTCAGCGCGCATGTAGTCGGCTGCGGTGATGCAGGCGTCGACGAACTCGTCGTCGGAGTCGTCGGCGGCGAGACTCTCGGTGGGTTCGCCGACGATGTCGGCCGCGCAGCGCTCGCACAGGTTGAGCGTGCCGTCGGTGTCGGGATCGTCGTAGGGCTGGGCATGTGCGTCGGTGCCACATTCGTCACAGGTCATGAAGCTTCCTTCCTGGGGATGAGGTCGGAGTCGGTCGCGCGCTACATGAGCAGCGGCGGCTGCTCACCCGCCCGCAAGATCGCGTCGGCGGCTTTGAAGATGCGGACCGCCGACCGCTCCGGGAGCGGCGCGTTGCTGCCGTACCAGTGTTGGATGTAGCCGCGGGCGTACTCGGTACCGGGAAGTCCGAGGGTGTCGAGACAGAGCAGTGCGACGGCCTCGGCCTCTGCCTCGGCAATCGACCGCGGGGTGTCGGCGTCGTCGGCTCCGGGTTGCTGGTGGCCGAGCAGGATGTGGCCGATCTCGTGGAACAGTGTCTTCCACGGCGCCTGGGCAATCGGGCTCACCGCGACCGAGCGACCAAGGGCGAAGCCCTGCGTGTTGCCGTCGGGATGGTCGAAGGGAATCTCGGTGATGCCGAGCGTCGCGAGCGCGCGGACCTTGTCCCAGTCCGGAAGCGGCAGCTCCGGCGGTAGGGCAGGCCCGTCGGTCTGGGCCAGGACGAACCAGTACGGCTTCCAGAGATACACCTTCCGGGTTGGCCGGTCCGCAGGGTCAGTGTCATCAGCGATAGCGTCCTTGTGCCGCAGCGTGATCGGCATGCAGAGGAACAGCGCCTTTTGGCCTTTGGTGACGGTGCGGCTGAGTGTGTTCCACCGCTTGAGGGTGGCGATGGGTCCGGGTTGGATGTTACGGGCGTGGCACTGGCAGAGTGCCGCGACCTGGTTGCCGAGGCTGTACCCGCGGAATCGGTGGTACGCCTCGAGGAGCAGGCCGGGCTTCTCCACTGCTTCGGCGAGGAGCTGTGCCCAGCGGGGTGCCGTGTTGGCGGGTGGCATGGGACCTCCTTTCTGTTGCCCTTCGAGACTTCAGCGGCCGGGCTCGGCGACGGTGACCACCCACGAGGGTGCTTCGTCCCTGATCTCGGTGTAGGTCTCGAAGAAGTTGTCCAGGATGCGGTTGAGGACGACCGTCATTGGCAGCCTCTGGTTGTGGGTCTCGTTGAGGCGGCTCTTGAGCTGGTAGAGGCGCCGGACGTTGCGGTCCTCGATGAATGGCTGGTAGAGGCCGAACCGAGCTCGGCTCACGCGTTCTCCTTTCTGGCCGGGGCCGGCCATGGCGTGCAGGTGTTTGTTGGTGGGCGTCAGTCGAAGAGCGAGAGCTGGCCGGTCACGACGAGAGTCGGGACCAGGCTGGTCTTCACTCGAGCTGCGCGGCGGCCGGCGGCCACGGATTCCCAGAAGGCTCGGCGTTGTGCCTCCTGCGCGGGATCGACCGCCGACATCGTGACGACGATGGGTTGCCCGAGCGTGGCCGGCTCGACGAGGATGTCTGCCGGTGCTTCGATGCCGGCCGGCGACGGGAGATGCAGGCCAAGGACTGGCTCGCCTTCTGTTGCGGCCTGCGGGAATGTGAGCAGCGAAACGCGCTTGGCGATCTCGAGCTGGACGTCTCCGGTGACACGCTTGAGCAGCTCCGCCACGTCGGTGAAGCGGGCCCGACCGTCGATGGCGTGCCGGATCGCCTCCGACTTCTGGAGCAGGATCTCGTGCATGACCTGGTCGATGGTGTCGCGCGAGAGCAGGCACGAGATCTCGACCACCCGGGTTTGTCCCGGGCGGTGGACGCGGTCCTCGGCCTGCTCGGTGGCCTCGGGGCTGTACTCGAGGTCGACCAGGACCACGTGGTTGGCCGCGGTGATGGTGAAGCCGCGGTTGAG
>Ga0116171_10004332_pt1 | contig 12810 bp, 13 predicted proteins | sample AD_JPNHW2_MetaG_FD_89798 | JGI IMG/M metagenome (GOLD analysis project Ga0116171, IMG submission 89798) | Active sludge microbial communities of municipal wastewater-treating anaerobic digesters from Japan - AD_JPNHW2_MetaG | ecosystem: Engineered > Bioreactor > Anaerobic > Digestate | place...
ATGCTTAAAGTGCTTATCGACTATCCGACGATGGAGGAGGAAAAGCTCATTGTCCGCGAGAACCTGGCCAGTGAATTCCCCAGGGCAGCCAGTGTGCTGAAACCTGAAGACATAATCAGGGCGCGAAATGTGGTACGCGAAGTATATATGGATGAAAAGATTGAAAACTATATCCTGAACATTGTCTTTGCAAGCCGTAATCCTGAAAAATATGGTCTTCCGGCTTTCAGTAATATGATCTCCTACGGAGCTTCACCCAGGGCCTCAATTAACATTTCCCTTGCTGCAAAAGCGTTTGCATTCATCAGGAGAAGAGGTTATGTGATCCCTGAAGATGTCAGAAGCGTATGTCCCGATGTCATGCGCCACAGGATCGGACTTACATATGAGGCTGAAGCGGAAAATGTGAACCAGGATAAGATAATCGCCGAAATCCTCAATGTTGTAGAGGTGCCTTGATAGACCTGAGGTCCGCTAATTCCGGACTTGCATGAATATTATTTAAAATCGAAAACAAGTAAAAGTGGAAGCAACTGAGCTGATAAAGAAGGTCAGGCGGATCGAGATAAAGACGCGCGGTCTTTCACGGCATATTTTTGCCGGAGAATACCACAGCGCGTTCAAGGGCAGAGGGATCGCCTTCAGCGAGGTAAGGGAATACCAGTATGGCGATGATATAAGGAGTATCGATTGGAATGTGACCGCCAGGTTCAATCATCCTTATATAAGGATTTATGAAGAGGAAAGGGAGCTTACAGTGATGCTTCTCATTGATGTAAGCGGATCGGGTAATTTCGGTACAACCGCCGGCTTTAAAAGGGATCTTATGACGGAAATAGCAGCTGTACTTTCGTTTTCAGCAATATATAATAACGACAAAATTGGCGTTATTTTCTTCTCCGACAAAGTTGAAAAATTCATCCCGCCTCAGAAGGGAAGAAAACACATTCTTCGTATTATCAGAGAACTACTTGATTTTCAGCCCTCAAGCCTTAAAACAAACCTTAGTGAACCATTGAGATATCTCACTAATGGTATAAAAAAGAGGTGTACTGCATTTATTATATCCGACTTCATCACACCCGAATTTGAAGAGGCATTGAGGATCGCTGCAAACAAACACGATATTGTTGCCCTTAGGATATCCGACAGGCTTGAAAAAAACATTCCCGATGTCGGTCTTATTAAAATAACCGATGCTGAAAGCGGTATTGAAAGATGGATCGACACATCATCCTTACATAACAGGAAAGTGTATCGCGATTGGTGGATTCAGCACAACGAATCGCTAATGAACAAATTCAAAAAATGCGGTGTGGATTTTACAGAGCTGAGTACTGGAGAAGATTATGTTAAACCACTTATCAAACTATTTGAGAGCAGATAGCATATGAAAAATTCGTATTTATACATATTGCTACTCATCCTTTCAGCCCCGTCTGCCCTTAAATCGCAGGATGTTTCAGTAACAGCCGCCTTCGATACAACGAGTATCCTTATAGGCGACCAGATCAACTTCTCTGTTACTGTCGAACAACCTTCAGCCATGAAACTGGCAGTCCCTGTTTTCAGGGATACATTGTCGAAAAACATTGAAATCATCTCAGGTCCGGTTAAGGATACTTCACAAATACAGGGAAACCGGCTGCGGATAACCGACAGGTACCTTGTTACCTCATTCGACTCCGGCTATTACAGGGTCAATCCCGTTTATGCCGAGCTTAATGACAATAATGGCTTAAAAAGGTTCTTTTCTGACTATTCAATCCTTGAGGTCCACCGTGTCAGACTGACCCCGCCCGATACATCTGCAAAAATCTTTGATATCAGGGGACCATACAGGGCTCCTCTGACACTCGGGGAAGTGCTTCCATGGATCCTTATTGTTCTGCTTGCTGCAGCAATCACATGGATGATAATAAGGCTTGTGAAGCTTAACAGAAAAACTGCAGGTAAAAAGACAGCTCCGGTAATCATCGAACCTGCGCACGTTATAGCATTCCGTGAACTGGAAAAACTTAAAAAAGAACAGCTCTGGCAGAAAGTGGATACAAAAATATACTACAGCCGCCTCACGGAGATTGTCCGCCAGTACCTCGAAAACAGGTTTAATGTTTACTCGCTTGAAATGACCACATCTGAAACTCTTCAGGCGCTTGTTAGGACAGGATTTAAAAGAGATGAGCGCTACAACAGGTTAAAAGCGGTTCTTACTGCAGCAGATCTTGTGAAATTTGCAAAATACAGGCCCGATCCTGATGAGAATGAAAGGGCATTCTCCGATTCATGGGACTTTGTTTCGGAGACCAAAGTTGCCGAAGTGATTCAGGAAACTGCGGCTTCAGCGGAAGGAAAGGAGGGACAGTCTCATGAATAATATAACATTTGCTAATCCTGCATATCTGTATTTTCTGATCCTGATACCGGCGCTTGTCACATTTTATATAATCCGACAGGAAAAAACATCTGCCACCATAAGGATACATTCAGCCGAACAGCTCGGAAAAACAGTACCGACATTCAGGAATTATCTAAGGCATATCCTGTTTGCAATGCGAATGCTTGCAGCAGGTTTGCTCACAGTTGTCCTTGCCCGTCCTCAGTCGACCGACAGGTTCCAGGATGTTTCAACGGAGGGTATAGATATTGTAATGGCTCTCGACATATCGGGTAGTATGCTCGCCCGCGATTTTAAACCCGACAGGCTTGATGCATCAAAGGATGTGGCTACCGAGTTTATATCGGGACGGCCGTACGACAGGATTGGACTTGTAGTCTTCAGCGGGGAGAGCTTTACACAATGCCCGATAACTACCGACCATGCTGTTCTGGTCAACCTTATGCGTGAGGTGGAAAGCGGGATGATAGAGGATGGTACTGCAATAGGGATGGGTCTTGCCAATGCGGTTAACAGGCTAAGGGACTCAGAAGCAAAAAGCAAGGTTATAATACTTCTTACAGATGGTGTGAACAACAGGGGTGAAATAGCTCCTGCCACTGCTGCCGAACTTGCAAAGACATACGGGATAAGGGTCTATACCATCGGTGTCGGAACACAGGGAATGGCCCCATATCCGGTGCAAACCCCATTCGGCATCCAGTACCAGAATATGCCCGTGGAGATCGACGAAGCAATACTTAAGGATATCGCACAGAAGACAGGCGGACAGTATTTCAGGGCAACAGATAATGATAAGCTTGTTCAGGTTTATAACGAGATAGATAAGCTTGAGAAATCGAAGATCGACGTGAAACAGTTTACAAGAAAAGAGGAAAAGTACCTCATTCCGGCGATTATCGCCTTCTCCCTTATTGCACTCGAAATAATAGCGAGGAATACAGTAATGAAGAGTCTGACTTAATATAAACCGAGCCATGCAACTATTCAGATTTGCAAATCCGGAATATCTTTATCTGCTGCTTCTTCTGCCGCTGATGATAGCTCTGTTCATAATAAATTTAGTAAGAAGGAAGAATGCCCTTGGCAGGCTAGGCGATCGTGCACTTGTCGGAAAACTTATGCCTGAGGCTTCCGGGGCAAGGCCGGTCGTAAAGTTTGTACTTATTCTTGTGGCTGTTTCATCAGCAATTATTATGCTGGCCCGTCCGCAATACGGTTCCAAGCTCGAGGAAGTGAAACGCCAGGGTGTGGAAGTGATAATCGCGCTCGATGTAAGCAATTCAATGCTAGCCGAAGATATTCAGCCAAACAGGCTTACAAGGGCAAAGCAGGCAATCTCGCGCCTGGTCGACAATCTCGATAACGACAAAATAGGCCTGATCGTTTTCGCCGGGGATGCATATACACAGATCCCGGTTACAACTGATTACGTCTCAGCCAAAATGTTCCTTTCGACTATTAACCCTGATATGGTACCTAAACAGGGAACCGCAATCGGTGCTGCAATAAAACTTGCTGCAAAATCGTTCACCCCAGGCGAAGGCAAAAGCAAAGCCCTGATAATCATCACAGATGGTGAAAACCATGAGGACGATCCCGTGGCTCAAGCTGAGGAAGCATCAAAAGCCGGCATTGTGATACACACAATCGGAATAGGCTCGGCTGATGGTGTGCCTGTTCCGGTAGTTACTGCCGGACGGCGCGATTATCTTAAAGACAGAGATGGATCAACTGTCATAACACGGCTTGATGAGGATATCCTGAAGAAAATAGCAGTGGCATCGGGAGGAAGCTTTGTCAGGGCCAGCAATTCAAATATAGGCCTTGATGAGATTTTCCGCGACGTAAAGGGTATGAAGAAAGATGAAATTGAAAGCACTGTATATACTGAATATGATGATCAGTTTCAGATCTTTTCGGGTATCGCCCTGTTTTTTCTGATCCTCGAGTTCATTATTATGGACAGGAAGAACAGAAAGCTGCAGAATGTACGGCTGTTCAGATTTAAAATTTGACTCTTAATCATTTAACAAATGCAGTCAGGTTCAATTAAAATAAGAACATATTCATGGCCCCTTGGATTTTTGGTGATATTGCTTAACCTTTCAGTTTTGCCATTATCGGCCCAGGCCGACAGGAAGTTCATCCGCCAGGGCAACCGGCAGTATGAAAAGGAAAAGTTCTCCGATTCCGAAATCCTGTACAGGAAAGCTATCGACAAGAACAAAGGATCGGCCGACGCCGTATTCAACACAGGTGATGCCCTTTACAGACAGAAAAAATATGAGGATGCCGGCCGCCAGTTCACTGAAAACCACAAGATGAATGAGGATAAAGACAAAAAATCGGCAAGCCTTTATAATCTTGGTAACTCACTGCTGATGGCAAACAAGCTGAAGGAAAGCATTGAGGCATATAAAAGCGCCCTCAGGGTAAAGCCTGACGACAAGGAGGCTAAGTATAACCTGGCATATGCGCAGGACCTTCTGCGAAAACAGGAGGAGCAGAAGCAGCAGCAACAACAGCAGAATAAGAACGATCAGAATAAGGATCAGAACAAGAAGGATGATCAGAAGAAGGATCAGAACAATAATAATCAGCAGCAGGACCAGAACAAGGATCAGCAACAGCAGCAGCAGAACCAGCAGGATCAGCAGGCCATATCGAAGGAGGATGCAGAACGTCTGCTGAATGCAATAGCAAATGATGAGAAAAATGTTCAGGAAAAAGTAAAAATTGCAAAGGCTGCAAAAGACAAGGTAAAAACTGTCAAAAACTGGTAATTTGGTGCAATGAAAAAATTACGATTAATACCGGTTCTGTTTATACTTATCTTCTTCAGGACAGCCGCACAGGATATATCTGTCGTGGCCGATTATCCTGAAGTTGTTGCCACTGGCCAGCAGTTTGCTGTCTCATGGACAATAAATTCAGGCGGAGGCGATTTCGTTGAGCCTTCTTTCACGGGTTTATATAAACTCATGGGACCCCAGACTTCATACAGTTCAAGCACCCAGATAATAAACGGGAAAATATCAAGGGAGACTACTTATACTTATGTCTATTACCTTCAGGCAATGACACCGGGAAAATATGTGATTCCCCCCGCCGGCTATAAGTATAAGAATAAAACCTATTATTCCGATTCTCTGAGGATCGAAGTGACTGGTAACGGAACAGCACAACAGGGCGTGGCCGGAAGATCAGGCCAGAATGTTCAGAATGAAGATGTTGCTTCGGATGATGACATCTTTGTAAACCTGATCCTCGATAAAAAGGAAGTTTTCCTCGGCCAGCACATTGTTGCAACAGTAAAGATCTATTCAAGGGTCGATATCTCGGGGATCAACGAAATAAAATACCCGGGATTCGAGGGATTTCTTAAAACAGACCTTGAAACTCCCCAGCTTACATCTCTCAGGCGCGAAAACATTAACGGCCGTCTGTATGGGACAGGTATTGTCCAGCAATTTCTCCTGTATCCGCAGAAGCCCGGCGAAATAACAATTGACCCGGTTCAGATCTCAGTGCTTATTCAGCAGAAATCGGGACAGTCCGATCCTTTCTTCGGCGATTTCTTCCAGACATATACCACAGTCCCTAAGGCAATTTTCAGCAAAGCCCTCAAAATAAAGGTTAATCCGCTTCCAGGTATCAAACCTGATGATTTCTCAGGCATCGTAGGCAAAGCTTCAATAACGGCGACTGCCAATAAGGATTCAGTAAATGTGAATGATGCCGTAAACCTGAAAATTATAATATCAGGCTCAGGGAACCTTAAACTTGCAAACGCTCCCGGAATACAAATGCCTGCCGATGTTGAAGTCTATGATCCCAAAGTTACTGACAACCTTACAAATAATTCCGGTGGAACTTCGGGACAGAAGATATTTGAATATGTTCTGATTCCACGTCATTACGGGGAATATAAAATACCACCTGTTAAATATTCATATTTTGACCTGTCAACACGAAGATATGAGACACTCACCACTCCTGAGATCAGTTTTTATGCCCGCAAGGGAAACGATCAGAATGCCGGGATAACTGTTTATGGCGGAGTTTCTAAGGAAGATGTCAAATATCTTGGAAGGGATATAAGGTTTATAAAGTCAAATCCGGGCGCTCTCCGCAAATCAGGTAACCTCATTGCTGCAAAACGTTCATACTATACGTTTTACGCCTTTGCTCTTATTCTGTTTTTTGCTGTTTTATTTGTCAGGAGGGAACATATACGACGCAACTCCGATCTGACATCTGTACGAAACCGTAAAGCAGGAAAAGTAGCAGCCCGGCGACTGAAAGAAGCCGAGAAATGCCTCAGGGAAAAACAAACCGACAGGTTTTATGAGGAGATACTGAAGGCTTTGTGGGGGTATCTGAGCGACAAGCTGAATATCCCAGTTTCGGAACTGACAAGGTCGAGCGCTGTACAGTCGCTTACTGAAAAAGGAATTCCTGAAGAAGAGATCAATACCCTCTCTTCAATAATTGACAATTGCGAGTATGCACGATATGCACCATCGTCATCTTCTGAAGAGGCAGGGAAATTATATGACGGGGCATCCGGATTTATCAGGTATGTTGAAAATTCAATCGGATGAGACATGAAAACATTTAAGAAATATTTTTTCACGGCCCTGTTGATTGTGATTGCTGCTTCAAAGGCCGTTTCACAGAATGACCGCCTTGTTAAATTCAACAGGGGTGTAGAATATTATAGCGCCTCCTTATATCAGGAAGCTCTTAAGGAGTGGACCGACCTTTATAATACAGGCTACAGGTCGGCAACCCTTAATTACAACATAGGAAATGCATATTTCAAACTCAATAATGTCCCGGGAGCAATACTTTTCTATGAGCGCGCTTACCTGCTAAAACCTGCTGACAGCAACATAAGCTATAACCTGCAGATAGCAAAATCGCTGGTTGTGGATAAATTCGAGGCTATTCCTGAGCTTTTCTTCGTCAGGTGGTACAACTTCCTTTCACTGCTTGCTCCGTCAAACCTGTGGGCTATTGTCAGTATTGTAACATTTGTTACATTTTTGATTCTCCTTTCAGTTTATATCTATTCGTCAGCATACAGGATAAAGGTTATATGTTTCTGGGCGGCCATACTGTTGTTTGTCGTTTCATTGTCATCCTTCGGATTTGCACAGCGAAATAAAACACTGGTTTACGACAGCAAACGGGCAGTCATTTTTGCCCCTGCAGTTAACGGCAAGAGTTCTCCTGATGCAAGCGGAACTGACCTTTTTGTTCTTCATGAGGGATCGGTTGTATCGATCGAAGACAATGTCGGTGAATGGTACGAGATAAGGCTCTCGGACGGCAACAAGGGATGGGTCCCGACAGTCAGCCTTACAATTATTTAAAAAGCATCTTTATCCATATGGTCAAAAAACAGATTAACAGCAGCCGCATGCCGGTTTACAGGGATGCAGGATTCGAACTTTATGATGCAGAAACAACAAAGGAAGCATTTACAAAGGAGACCGAAAATGAGAGGATTCCTGATCTGTATATTTACTCACGATACAGAAATCCTACCGTTTCTGCTGCCGAAGATGAGATAATGAAGCTTGAAAAATGTGAATGGGCGCTGCTGACGCAATCGGGGATGTCGGCAATCGATACTGCCTTGTCCGTTTTTCAGAGAGGAAGCCAGACAAAACCCTGGCTGTTTTTCAGTGAGATATATGGCGGAACTCTATCATTCATAGAATCAGTGCTGAAGGGCAGGAGAGGCCTTCAGGCACACTCTTTCTTTCCAGCCGGCGAAAGATATGACTATGAAGCATTCGACAGGATATTGGAAGAAACAGCCCCTGAAATAGTTTATGTAGAGGCAATCTCCAATCCGATGCTTATAGTTACAGATCTTGAATATGTGATAAGCAGGGCCCATAAACACGGCGCCAGGGTAATTGTCGACAATACCTTTTCAACTCCACTTCTTTGCCGGCCGCTTGATCTGGGAGCAGATCTGGTCATTCACAGCGCCACTAAATATTTTTCGGGACATGGTAATATTACTGCAGGAGTCGTCTGCGGCAACGACCAGTCATTAATGAAACAGGCTCTCGAATACAGGAAATTCGTCGGGCATATGATATCTCCCGACGATGCCTACAGACTCACAACCCAGATACAGACCCTGACGCTGAGGTTCAGACAGCAGTGCATAAATGCTGAGATGATTACGAGGCTAATGTCATCCGATAAGTCCGTTGGCAAAGTATGGTACCCGGGACTTGTATCGCATCCTACACATGCTGAAGCCCGGAAGCTGTTCGGCGATAGGGGATATGGTGCCATGGTGACAATTGATTTTGCCGGAAAATCGAATGAGAAAAAAATGGCAAGAAGGGATGCTTTTATCAAAGCTGTTTCTGACGAAATAAAGATAATTCCTTCACTGGGAGATCCCCAAACCATAATCATGCCTGTCGAATCGGTCTGGGGAGCAAAATATCCCGAACCCGGAATACTAAGGATCTCAGCAGGATTTGAAGACACTCACACGCTCGAAACTACAATAGCTCAGGCCCTTAAGGTGACTGCCGCGATCTGACAGATATTATTGCCAGTCGATTGGCTCTGATCCCGACTTAATAAGATATTCATTACACCTGCTGAAATGCCTGTTCCCGAAGAACCCTCTGGATGCTGAAAGAGGGGAGGGGTGCACCGATTCGAGAACAAGATGCCGTGTTCTGTCGATCGCTTCACCCTTATGCTGGGCATAGGCTCCCCACAGGAAGAACACCAGATGATCCTTTTCACTGTTCAGTTTGCTGATTGCCTTATCCGTAAACTCTTCCCAGCCTTTCTTCTGATGCGATCCTGCCATATGAGCCCTTACTGTAAGTGTTGCATTTAAAAGAAGAACGCCCTGCTCAGCCCATCTTGTAAGATCTCCTGATTTGGGACGGGATATCCCGAGGTCATCCTCAATTTCTTTGAAAATATTTATAAGACTTGGAGGAAAATCAACTCCATCCCTTACCGAAAAGCAAAGACCGTGGGCCTGACCCGGACCATGATAAGGATCCTGTCCTATTATGACTGCTTTCACCCTGTCGAAGGGGCACAGATTAAAGGCATTGAAAATGAGCGATCCCGGTGGATATACGGTTGTCTTGCGGTATTCATCCCTGACAAAATCAGTGAGCCTGATGAAATAATCCTTTTCAAACTCATCCCTGAGGCGCGATTTCCATCCTGATTCTATTTTAACTTCCATGGCTGAAAATTACTAAAATCACTTCCCATAAACAAAATGGACTGATGTTTTTACACCAGTCCATACACTACAATCTACCCGCACAACCTAAAACTAAAGAAACTAATCCGTAATCAACATATATATGATCAAATTTAAATTAAAATCCATATATATAGTAAAATACTTAAATGTTTTTGACTAAAATGTTAATAATATTTATTAACATGTTATCAGCAGGATTTTTTAAATTTGAAATAAAAACATGGCAAAGGAAACCGAGCGCAAATTTCTTGTAAAAGGTGAATTCAGGCATCTTGCCAAAGGGAAGAAACAGATTATTCAGGGTTATTTATCAGTAGATCCCGGAAAGGTTATCCGTATCAGGATCTCAGATGGAAGATCATATATTACAATCAAATCATCAACCGGTACAACGGGAATAACTAGGAATGAATGGCAATACGACATACCGCTGCATGATGCCATGGAACTCATGGAAATTTGTCTCCCCGGACGTATAGAAAAAACCAGGTATATTGTCCCTTCCGGCCTGCATACAATAGAAGTTGATGAATTTCACGGCAGTCTCGAAGGATTGATTGTTGCCGAGATAGAGCTTGATGATGAAATGGAGCGTTTTGAGAAGCCCGGATGGCTTGGTGAGGAAGTAACCGGCCGGCCTGAATATTATAACTCTAACATGATCTGAGCGGCTTTATTTTTTAAATACAAAATAGACAGCAAGCACCAGGAAGAAAAAACCGATAAGGTGATTCATCCTGAAATGTTCATCCCTGAAGACTATAAGGGTAAAGGCAGTGAAAGTCATTAAAGAGATAACTTCCTGTATTACTTTTAGTTCCACCAGCGAAAACGGACCGTCGTTGCCTTTAAAGCCAATACGGTTGGCAGGTACCTGCAATGTATATTCGAAAAGTGCAATTCCCCACGAGATAAGTATTATTGCCAGAAGGCTCAGGTTTTCAAACCTGCTTAGCGTCTTTAGTTTCAGATGCCCGTACCATGCAATGGTCATGAACGTATTTGAAGCGATAAGAAGCAGAATTGTATATAATCCTTTCATGTGATGTTGAACTGAAATAATTTAACCCCGGCTCCGGCAGTATTCTCAGAGTACCTTCATATAGATCTGCTTCGGATCGCCGGGTCCGTAGAAATCGGTGAGACTGGCTTCAAGCTTGTATCCGTTTCGTTTGTAAAAACTTTCGGTAGGAGCATAAAGAGGTCTTCCTGATGTTTCTATCCACAGTATTTTCCCCCCGCGTTCCCTGACATCTTCCTCAGCTGCCCTGAGAAGAACCGATCCGAGTTTCTTGTTCCTTGAGTTATTGTGTACGGCGATCCAGTAAAGGTCCCATGAATGTACAGAAAATGAATTTTTACCATAATTGGCAAATGCAACAAGACCATCCTCATCAGTGATTTTCAGCCAGTAATATCCGCATTCTTCACTTCCTTTTTCGAGAGTCTCATCGGCAATTTCAAGAGCTGTCTGTATCTCAAATTCATAAAAGAACTCAGTTGATCTCAGTATCTCCTCAACACCTTTCCTGTCGTCATGCGATATCCCCTTTGAAACTGCTGCCATGGTTCTTCAATAATTTATATCCGTGATTATCCTTTTCAATACTTCAGTTATGGGGATCCCCGCGTGTTGTGTAGCTGCCACCAGGCCGCTGTCGGGCGACATACACGGATTGGCATTGACCTCAATAACATAAGGATCCTCGTTATTGTCAACTCTCATATCAACACGTGCATATCCCCTGAGTCCGAAAACATCCCAGCATCGCATGGCCATCTCATTGATCCTGCCGACAAGAACCGGGTTAAGCTTTTCCCCCGGGAAATCCCTTATAGTATTCTCATATTCAAAGCTGTCCTCAATCCATTTCGCCCTGAAATCAACAATCCGGGGCCGTGAATCATCGAAATTATGGAAAACCATCTCTGCCGGAGGCATAACTTCTGGTCCGGTATGGTCGTGCAAAACACTGATGTTGAATTCCCTTCCTTCGATAAAATCCTGGATTATCCAGTGTGAATCATCATACGAAGCAAGCTTCTCCCTGTGGTTGGCATCAAATGTGAAAACTGAATCCCCTGTTATGCCTTGTGATCCGTCTTCCCATACAGGTTTGATAATATATCTGCTGCCTGGCTTCAGCATATCCCTCTGTGAAGGGAAATAAGAAGCCGGTGTGCTTATATTCTTTTCAGTGAGAATTTTGTGCGTGAGCGCCTTGCTTGTGGTAATAAACATAGCCTCAAGCGGGTTTCCTGTATAAGGTATTGAATGGAGGTTCAGCAGTGCAGGAATGAAATAACATAGTTCACCCTTGTTATTTATCGATTCAACAAGATTAAAGACAAAATCAGGCTTTTCCGATACAAGGGTTCCGATTTCATTCATGAAATCAGCAGTTATGCCTTTCCTGTATGTTGAAATACCCAGTAGGTTGAGATTCTCCTCAATATATTCAACCTGGTCCAGCACATCCAGTTCATCCGGAAGAGCGTCTTCCCGGGGCTGATTAAACAACAGGCAGCATTTTTTCATTTTCATGAGTTGAGATGATGACGTACTATTGCTGAGTTCACTATCTTTTCAATAAGTTGCTGGTATTCAATGCCCGCCATCCTCGATAATATAGGCAGATCGGAATGTACAGGGTGAAGGCCCGCCAGAGGGTTGACCTCAATAAAGCAAATCCTTCCATTCCTGTCAGCTTTCACATCAACCCTGCCTGCGTCAACTGCGCCAAGAGCCTTCCATACATTCAGCGCTACACTTTTACATTCATCGGCAAAACTGCCAGGCAAAGGGGTGTATTTGCAAAAGGTCTGGTAATTTTCCTTGAATTCAACCGAATAGGGGAGGTTGTCCATGCATTCTATCTCCATCCCCCCGATTGCACTTGCATCATCGCCCGAACCGGTTATCCCGACTGTAAATTCCCTTCCCGGAAGATATTCTTCGACAAGGGCCGGCTGGTTAAACCTGCCGAGAAGATATGCGGCCCTCTCCAGAAGCTCTTCCCTGGTTTTGACGAGGCTCTTCTCAGTAATTCCCTTTCCAGTGCCTTCAGATACAGGTTTAATAAAAAGAGGGTATTCAAGTTTGCAATTTTCAGCCTCCTGCATGTTGCTTATAAGC
>Ga0116171_10004334_pt1 | contig 12804 bp, 7 predicted proteins | sample AD_JPNHW2_MetaG_FD_89798 | JGI IMG/M metagenome (GOLD analysis project Ga0116171, IMG submission 89798) | Active sludge microbial communities of municipal wastewater-treating anaerobic digesters from Japan - AD_JPNHW2_MetaG | ecosystem: Engineered > Bioreactor > Anaerobic > Digestate | place...
CTCCTCCTTAAGCCGGAGAAAACCTGTTCTGAACATTTTATAGCCTGAAGCGGTATGCCCCGGTGCACGCTGTTCCTGAAATTCAGTGAACACTCCGGCATAATATGCGTTGATCCATTCAGGAGTCATCATGCTCATTATCCTGTCGCGGTTACCTATTCCTTTCCAGAAAGGGATAACCTCATCCCTGTAAACATTCAGCACATCTTCATCAACCCTGAAAGAGACTTTCTCACGTGAGTTAAGTACTTCAAGATCCTTCAGTGAATGAAGATTTATCTCCGGGTAGGTAGGTGTCTCTTTGGGAGCCGGCCCCCGCTCCCCTACTATCAGTTCACCATCCCCGATATATATCTTTTTGTTTTTCAGCAGGTACTCAAAGGCTCTGGCCCGTTTAACAGGAGCAGATAATTCGCGCGCCTCATCGCTTTTATAAAACTGTGTTATCAACAGGGCTCTTTCAGCAGATATTTTTTCAACTGCCTCAAGACTCTGCTCACGTAACCGTCTTACTCTTTGTGATATTTTCATAATGCATTATACTTATCATTATTGATTTAACATTGAAAGAACTACCCACCTGTTTTTACCTTAACTCCGACATCACTGAAAAAATCCTTCAACTCTTTCATCCTGGCTGATGATGGTTGACTGGCATCAATCATGCGGTATGGGATATTAAATTTCTTATATTTTGAAGATCCTGTTTTATGGTAAGGCAACAGACATATCTTTTTCAGATTATCAGCTTTGTTCTTTAGCAGAAACCGTTTGATATCGTTCATATTACCGGCATCATCATTCACTCCGGGAATGACCGGTATCCTGATCATCAAATCACAGCCGCTGTCAATCAGGAGATGGAGATTTTCCAGGATTAAGGAATTTGATACCCCTGTGTACATTAAATGCTTTTCATCATTCAGATGTTTAATATCGAATAAAAACAGGTCTGTATATGGAATTATCCGGTTGAAACTCTCAGACGGAGCATAGCCTGAAGTATCTACTGCCGTATGATAACCGGCCTTTTTGCATGATTTAAGTGCTTCAAGGAGAAAATCATGTTGCATCATTGGTTCTCCTCCTGAAAATGTTACACCACCTTTTGACTGTGTTATGAAGATCCTTTCCCCTTCAAGTATTTCAAGAACGTCATCAACAGAATAGAGCTTACCTACCTCTTCAATCCTTTGGAATTCTTTCTCTCCTATTTTATCTATCTGAACAACCTTTTCAGGGTCAGGTGAAATCCCCTCAGGATTATGACACCACCAGCATGAAAGTTTGCATCCCTTCATAAAGAATGTCACCCGGATACCGGGTCCGTCGTGAATTGAATATTTTTTTACGCTGAAAATGAGTCCTTTCATAACAAAAAGGGGAAACTGAAAATAAATATTATGACAAGAATATTATGTTTCTGATGATTCAGAAAGTGATGAATGTCAGAAGCTGTAGAACATTAAACAGCTGTAAAGCCTTCGTCCAAGGCGTTGCATCATGAAACTATATTTCAGTTTGGCAATCATATTAAAAAATGATGCATGCAAGTTACAATTATTTCAATTATCTCCATAGTATACAGAACAAGAAACTTTGGATCAGGTATAAAATACGGTGGAAAGAAATAGCATGGTTGTCTTTATGCTATTGATACACATATTGAGAATGATTAAGCTTATTAGATATTTTTTTACCTGGACAAAGATTCCTCCCTTCGGTCGGAATGACAGCTGCTGATAGCAGGATAGCGTGATGGGTGAGAGTGGGCGGCACAACCGCCCACTCTCACCCATCCCTATAAAAGATGCAGTGTCATTCCGAACGAAACGCAGTGGAGTGAGGAATCTATAGATCTGCCGGCCTTTGGTATTTATCCTGAGAAACTTTTTCACCTCTTCTATAACATTGATTATCATTTGATTAAATCGTCTTAACAAATGATTAACAAATGATTAACAAAATTTCCTGCAACATTTGGGAACTTCGCTCGTCTATAATCATGAAAACAGTCCAAAGGGCCCCTGGATATAAATAAACAGTTTAAATGACTTACACTAAAAATCCAAAATTATGAAAAAGATCATGTTATCAACCTTTGCAATGATTGTTTTTTGTCTGACAATATCCGCAATTGATCCAGTAGCTGAAGGCAAAACCTGTTCTGCACTTGGGAATTACAGAATCACCACATCCGCGAAACAATTTGTTGTCTCGGGGAAAGAACTCAATACATATGAAGTATCATATGATAATTCGGATATCGTTCTGACAATCGCAATAGATAAAACACCTAAATGCAGTAAATATTATGTCATATCTGATGCACTTAATGTACAGTATATCTGCAGCGCCAAATCATTCGGTGTTGCAAAACTCGATAAAAGAATTGAAAAAGAGGGCTATAAAACAAGCAATGAAGCGTTGAACAAAGAAGCATTTTTACAACAGAGAGTTATTACCGCCGGAAACGGTAATGATGTTGAGAATGCCAAAATGATTGCTTCATATTTCCCCTTACTTCTTAAAAACCAGAACAGTTAAAAACAACAAGATATAATTCTCTCCAAACGACCGTCCGGTCAAATCTACGATTAGGTTTTAGGTAAATCAGGGAAGACATCTCCAAGGTGTCTTCCCTTTCTTTTTTTTTGTAATGGCTATTTCTGTTTTAATTATTATTTTCGCGGCGGTGTTAAGATTAAAAAGGTACATTGACCTGTTTAATGGAATTTTTAATTTAAAAGATCTGTTATATGAAGAAAAAAATAAGGTTTAGTCTTGTTTACCGCGATATGTGGCAATCATCAGGCAAGTATCAGCCACGCGTTGACCAGTTGAAAGAAGTTGCCCCCCACATAGTTAACATGGGATGTTTCGACCGGATAGAGACCAACGGTGGCGCATTTGAACAGGTTCAGCTGATGTACGGAGAAAATCCAAATATTGCCGTAAGGGAATGGACCAAACCATTTAATGAAGCAGGCATACAGACACATATGCTTGAGAGGGCCCTCAACGGTATAAGAATGTACCCGGTACCTGCTGATGTCCGTAAACTGATGTTCAAAGTAAAAAAAGCACAGGGTGTGGATATTGCCCGTTCATTCTGCGGATTGAATGATCACCGAAACCTTGAACTTTCAATAAAATATGCCAAAGAGGCAGGCATGATTTCTCAGGCTGCGCTCAGTATAACATATTCTCCCGTTCATACAGTTGATTACTATATGGATGTTGTGGACCACATTGCTGATTATGGGGCAGACGAGATATGTTTAAAGGATATGGCCGGAGTCGGCAGACCAGCTATGCTTGGTGAACTTGTAAAAAGGATAAAAACAAAATACCCTGAATTAATCGTTCAATATCATGGCCATTCAGGTCCCGGCATGTCAGTTGCATCAATGATAGAAGTTGCAAGGGCAGGAGCCGATTACCTTGACGTTGCGATGGAACCTCTGAGCTGGGGAATGGTCCATCCCGATGTGATTGCCATAAGGTCAATCATGAGTGATGCAGGTTTTGACGTTCCCGAAATAAATATGGACGAGTATATGAAGGTGAGAGCTCTCACACAAAAATTCATAGATGATTTCCTTGGATATTTTATTGACCCGCGCAATAAGCAGGAAACATCGTTGCTCATCGGTTGCGGCCTCCCGGGAGGTATGATGGGCAGTATGATGGCCGACCTAAAGGCAGTTTATCAGGGAATCAATGCAACTCTTAAAAGCAAAGGTCAGCCAGAGCTGACGGAAGACGAACTCGTCGTAAAACTCTTTGATGAGGTTAGGTTTATATGGCCGAAACTTGGTTATCCGCCTCTGGTAACACCATTCAGCCAGTATGTAAAGAATATTGCCCTGATGAATATTATTCAGATGACCAATGGGAAAGAAAGATATTCGATGATTGACAACAATGCATGGGATATGATCCTTGGAAAATCAGGCAGACTTCCCGGAGAACTTGGTGAAGAGATCATCACTCTTGCAAAAAGCCAGTCAAGGGAATTCTACACAGGGGTTCCTCAGGATGCCTATCCTGATCAGCTCGATGTTTTCAGGGAAGAGATGAAAAAGAATGGCTGGGATAATGGTCAGGATGATGAAGAGCTCTTTGAACTTGCTATGCATGAAAGACAATACCGCGATTACAGGTCAGGTGTTGCAAAAACCAGGTTTGAAAGTGAACTTGAAAAAGCAAAAGAGCAGAATAAAAAAGCTGCTGTATCCTCTTCTGCTGAAAAACCTGAACAGAAAAAACCAGCTCCCAAAAAAGAGGTAATTGATGATCCAAGCCTTAAGAATGTTTTGTCTCCTGCCAAAGGAAGGATACTTTATAATCTGTATAATGAGATGACTGAACCAACATCTGAAGGTGATAATGTTAATGAAGGAGACCGCATCTGCTATCTTCAGACAAATACATATATAAGTGAAATCACATCTCCATATAAAGGCAAAATGGCGGTAGCAATAGTCCCACAGGGAGCTAATGTTAATAAAGGCGATATACTCTTTCGTGTAAAAGAGACAAAAGCATGAAAGAGACATAAGAGAAAGAGATTAAGCTGAGAATGGTTGATTTTAATAAGAAAATATTTTTATATTTACTTACTGGAAGTCAACCATTTTTTAATGAAAGTCAGGCATCTCATATTTTCTTTATTTATTCTTGTTTTCGCATTTGATCTGAATGCAACTGAACCGGCTCCCAAAGCCGTAAAAGGGATCCTTGATCTGCGCGGTATTGATGATGCGAACCATTTCATTGTAAAGCTAAACGGAGAATGGGAGTTTTACTGGAAAAAGTTACTCCGTCCCTATGATTTCAAAACTAATACCATTAAGCCAGATTATTTTGGTAAGGTCCCCTCATACTGGACTGATTATCCAGAAGATTCAATTAAGACAGAAAGATTCGGATATGCTACCTACCGGCTGACCATTTTGCTTCCACGTAATTATAAAAATAGTCTGGCATTTGATCTTCCCGTATTTGATTCATCATATGATATTTATATAAATAACAAATATTTTGGAGGAAACGGGATAACAGGTACGTCAGCAGAAGAGTCAAAACCTGAATATAAGAGGAACTTTTTCAGCATGTATCCTGAATCAGATTCGCTTTCGGTAATTATAAATGTATCAAACTATTACCACCGTCGTGGCGGATTCTGGCTCCCTGCAGAATTCGGAACATTTCATGAGGTCAAAAAACATATGATAAACAGTTGGGCTGCTGAATGGTCGGTTACAAGTCTTCTTGTTGGATTCTCTGTTTTCTTCCTTCTCTTCTTTATTATATCTCCAAAAGAAAAGATAATAGGATTCTTTAGCATAGCAACATTAGGTCTGGCTTTACGGCCTTTGTTTACTTCTCATCTTCTGATCCTCGACTTTTTTAGCATAAGCTGGAATTGGATAATCAGGTTTGAATATATTGGTCTTTTCCTTATAATAATAGGATGGGTTTGGTTTGCGATCTGCCTTTACCCTTCAAAGCTCTTCAGGATTTTCACGTGGACAATCACGGCACTTTTTCTGCTCATTTCCGTCATAATATTGTTTATTCCGGTAAATATCTTCAGCTATTCAATTGTTATATACTATCCAATTGTATTGGCTGTTTCATCATATCTTATATACAAGAGCTTTTTGGGTCTGCTGAAAAAAAACCCTTTGGAAATATTATATTTTTTTGCCTTTCTCATGTTACTGTGTGGCGGATTACATGACATCTCAGTTGCCCGTGGAAAAAGCGACTCCTCAGGATATTTGCTCACATATATAATCGTGTTTTTTGTCCTTATACAGACAGCCCTTTTACTTCTTAAATGGAAGAGAATCAGTAAAGGAAAGGAAAAGCTTCAGAATGAACTTGAGTTCATGAACAGGAACCTGGAACTTATTGTAAGCGAAAGAACACAGGAACTCCAGCTTCGCAATAAAGAAATAGAAGAGCAGAAGAACAAAATTGCCTTGCAGAACACTCAGCTATCAGACACCATTCATCTGAAAAACAGGATTTTCTCAGTTATTGCTCACGATTTACGAAGCCCGGTTGTTAATATTCTTTATATGCTTAACCTGTTGAAAGAAAAGGAGTTTAAAGAAAAATATGACACTTTTGCAAATTCAAGCATACATTATGCTCAGATGGTTATTAACCTTCTTGAGAATATGCTTGTATGGGGAAGAGGTCAGGAAGACAAAATTAAATTTTCACCTGACAAATATGATCTTGCTGATATTATCCTGACCAACCTCAGCATATTCAACGAAACTGCTAACAATAAAGATGTCACACTGAATTTCACCCAGGTTGGGAGCTCAAAAGCTTTTTTTGATAAAGATCTTCTCGATATTATAATCAGAAATCTGCTATCAAATGCCATAAAATATACCAATCGGGACGGCAGGATCAGTATCCTTCTGAAAGATAAAACAAAGAGTGGAGAAGGTGTTATACTGAAGATTTGTGACAACGGAATCGGTATTCCGGAAGAAAAACAGAAAAGACTTTTTACATGTGCCGATATTGAAAGTACTCCCGGAACGGAAAATGAAAAAGGTACCGGACTGGGACTTAAGCTATGCAATGACCTTGTGAAAATTAACAATGGGAGCATAACTGTGGAGAGCAATCCTGGCTCAGGGACCTGTTTTCAGATCTCACTGCCTTCAGAATAATATCAATCTGCAGTAAGATATGCAAGTCCTTCCCTGTCAGTTATTCTAATATTTTTTCCCTTTGCCTCAATAAAGCCTTCTTCTTCCAGATCGCCAAGAGCTCTTGCCACCGATGGTCGTGTAACACCAAAAAAATCGGCCAGGTCATTCTGAGTGAGTTCAAGTTTAATTGTCACCTTATCCTTCCCGGCTTTTTGAAGGAGATAAAACGCCAGCTTCCCTTTTATAGTTTTGAAATTCAAAAACTTAATCTTCTCCGAGAGAAACTGTGAACGATTTGAAATCATATCGAGGAAATTCACAAGTATGATATTGTTACTCATCAGCAGCTTAAGAAATTCTGATTTTTCAATCAGCAGCAATTCTCCGTCAGTGACTGCCACAACATTGACAGGAAACCTGGTCCTGTTGCCGAAAATGAAGGCAGATGCCAGAGCTCCGGGAGCCGGAATGTCTTCAATTTTTATTACACGACCTGCATAATCGACCATTTCACCCTTAACAACCCCGCTGAGCACAATCATCATTGAAGTAATTATCTCTCCGCTTTGAGAGATGAGAGAGTTTGCATAGAATTTTTTTACACGGTGAGACACTCCTGCAAAAGCGGCCTCTATCTCCTCCGGGGTCAACCCCTTAAATATGGGTAAAACTGATAGTTGAATGTAGTCCATCTTTTTTGCTACAAAAATAGGCATTTGTAACAAATGTTACAATTCTATCCATCTCGTTTTCTCAACTTTGTCCAGGAAACTTAAAAATAATCTGAAATGAAAAGAGATATTTTAAAAATAGATGAAGAACTGTGCAACGGTTGTGGAAGATGTGTTCCAAATTGCCACGAAGGAGCACTACAGGTCATTGACGGGAAAGTAAGGCTTGTAAGTGAGCTCATGTGCGACGGACTCGGAGCCTGTATTGGTCATTGTCCTGAAGGAGCAATAACAATTGAAAAAAGAGAGGCAGAACCATATGATGAATCTCAGGTCATGAAACAGATGAAAGACAAAGGGAAAAATACTGTTATAGCCCACCTGAAACACCTGAAGCATCATGGGGAGACAGGTTTGCTTCTTGAAGGAATAAGCTATCTGAAAGAGCACAGGGCAGAGTTAACCTTCAGTCCGGAAGAAGCAATCATGGAAGTCCATAGCCAGGCATCCCCCCGGGGAGCAAATCAACAGGGCCATACTGAAGGCGGATGTCCGGGGTCGATGGCAAGGGTGATTGAAAGGCCTGAAAATAAAAATAATCAGGAAAACAATTCAGAACAACCATCAGAGCTAAGACAATGGCCCATCCAGATGCACCTTATAAATCCCGGGAATCCGTGTTTTAAAAAATGTGATCTGTTGCTCGCGGCCGACTGTGTAGCCTTCTCTATTGGTAGCTTCCACAGTAACCATCTGAAAGGCAAATCTCTGGCTATAGCATGTCCTAAACTCGATCAGGGAATGGATAAATATGTGGAAAAACTGACTGCCATGATCGATGTTGCCGAAGTGAATACAATAACAGTAATGATGATGGAAGTACCCTGTTGCGGAGGATTGCTGAAGATGGTGAAAGCAGCACAGGCTAACGCATCACGGAAGGTCCCGGTTAAAAAGATCATAGTCGGTATTAACGGGAATGTGCTTCAGGAAGAATGGGAGTAACTAAGGGGATAAAGGTGCAACGGTGCAAAGGTGCAATGGTTGAAGGGTTGAATGGTTCAATGGTTGAATGGTAGTTATAACATTTACCATCATTGTATTCAATATTCTTAATTGATTTTTTATTGATAATTTACTATATTTGATATAGCACATTAGTTAATGGGATAATTTTCAATACGAATTTAATCTTCTGACTATGGGTCAAGTATCATCTACCGCTGAACCGAACGAAAGTGATGTTTTTCTGGGCTTTGATATAGGCTCCGTATCACTAAATACCGTTATAATTGATTATGAAAACAATGTGCTGGAAGACTATTATGATTATGTCCACGGGAAACCGTTTAATGCCCTGAATGAGCGGATTGATTCTGTTCTTAAAAAATATCCTTCAGAAAAGATAAAAGGGATCGCTTTGACCGGTTCAGGTGGAAAGCTTGCAACAAACCTGATAGGAGGAGTATTTGTCAATGAAATAATAGCCCAGGCAACTTCCACCGGTATCATGTACCCCGAAGCTCGAACGGTGATTGAAATCGGAGGAGAAGACTCCAAGCTGATACTCCTCGAAAAAGATCCCGAAAACGGACACTCACGGCTTGTCGATTTTGAAATGAACAGCATTTGTGCAGCAGGAACAGGCTCATTTCTCGACCAGCAGGCCAGAAGAATTGGTGTCAATATCATAGATGAGTTTGGAAGCATGGCTTTGAAATCGGTCGATCCTCCAAGAATAGCCGGCCGTTGCAGCGTGTTTGCAAAAAGCGATATGATCCATCATCAGCAGATTGCCACTCCTTTACAGGATATTGTTGCCGGTCTATGTTTTGCTCTGGCCAGAAACTTCAGAAGCAACGTCGCAAGGAGCAAAGAGATAATAAAACCTGTTGTTTTTTCAGGAGGTGTTGCTGCCAACACCGGAATGGTAAGGGCTTTCAGAGAAATATTGAATTTGTCAGAAGAAGAGATGATAATCTCTCCTCATTATGCATCAATGGGGGCAATCGGCGCAGTTTATTATGCCCGGAATAACAATCTGATTATAAACCATTTTTCAGGCACCTCGGAACTTGAGAAATATCTTACCGGGGCAAATGAGAATTTTGTAAGTCTCCCCCGTCTGAAAGAATCTGAAGCCGAATATGTAAAAGAAGTTCATTTTCATAAAAACGGAAAAGAAAAAATCCCTGTTTATCTGGGCCTGGATATCGGTTCGCTAAGCACAAATGTTGTACTTATTGATGAGAAACACAGAGTGGTTGCCCGACGTTACCTTCCCACAGCCGGAAAACCTCTTGAAGCCATTCAGAAAGGCATGACCGAAATATATGATGAGGTCGGGGATGATGTTCTCGTCGTTGGTGCAGGTACTACAGGCTCGGGGAGATATCTTACAGGTGATTTTATAGGAGCCGACACAATAAGAAACGAGATTACTGCCCAGGCAACGGCAGCTATTGATTATGACCCTACTGTTGATACAATTTTTGAGATCGGTGGCCAGGATTCCAAGTATATAAGCATCGAAAATGGCGTTGTTGTTGATTTTGAGATGAATAAAGTATGCGCTGCCGGCACCGGCTCCTTCCTTGAAGAACAGGCTGAAAAACTGAACATTAACATTGTCGGGGAATTCGGTTGTATGGCGCTGAGAGCAGAAAATCCTGTGAAGCTGGGAGACAGGTGCACTGTTTTCATGGAGTCGGACCTTAATTCATTCATACAAAAGGGAGCAAAAAATGAAAACCTTGTAGGAGGTCTCGCCTACTCTATTGTTTATAACTATTTACAGAAGGTCGTCGGCGATCGCAGAATAGGCAACAGAATATTTTTTCAGGGTGGCGTCACCAACAATAAAGCCGTAGTTGCAGCTTTTGAACAGGTTCTTGGAAAGAAAATCATTATACCTCCTCACTTTGATGTTACCGGAGCTATAGGAGCAGCAATACTCGCAAAGAGATCCATGTCCGAGGGACAAAAGACAAGGTTTAAAGGATTTGGAATAAGGAATGTCACTTACGATCTGAGCCGTTTCACCTGCAACGGATGCACCAACCATTGTGAAATACGAAGGGTTAAAATAGCAGGTGAAGAGAAATCTCTGTATTATGGCGGCCGCTGCGAAAAGTACGAAACAGAGACCAGGAAAAAGGTGAAAAACAATATCCCAAACCTTTTAGAAAAAAGAACCGAAATGCTTATGGAGGGATTCACGGAAAACAAACCCATCAGGTCAACCTCCATAGGAATTCCAAGAGCCCTGATGCTTTTTTATCAGCAGTTCCCGTTCTGGAGAACTTTCTTTGAGAAGCTAGGATTTACGGTTGTCTTATCAAGAGAATCTGACAAGTTGCTGGTTACAAGTTCTATAGAATCGATAACAGCTGAAACATGTCTGCCGGTAGAATTAATACATGGTCATGTCATGGATCTTGTGGAAAAGGAGGTCGACTTTATTTTCCTACCATTTATTGTCAATGGGAAATACAGGGAAGGAAATAAAACAAATAACTGCAACTGTCCATGGGTACAGTCGCACCCTTTCATGGTAAAAGCTGCATTAAAAGGGAGAATTGACGAATCAAAGCTTCTGACACCAACCCTTCATTTCAGGTATTTCGAGAGAGCATTTATCGGAGAGATGACAGAGTTCTTCAACGAAAAATTCTGTATCAGTAAAGAAGAGATCAGAAAAGCCATATATGAAGCAGATAAAGTACAGACATCATTCGAGCAACGTCTGGTCAGCTATGGTCGCCATGTGATTGATTCACTTCCTGAGGATTGTCGTCCCGTAGTGCTGCTGGGACGGCCCTATAACAGTTCAGATTCTCACCTCAACCTTGGTCTAATAGAAAAGCTGATCAGCCAGAATGTTATGCCCATTCCTGTTGACATGCTTGATCTTTCATCATATAATATATTCGGCAACTACAGGAACATGTACTGGCCCAATGGACAAAAAATCATTGCTGCAGCCCAGCTGGTAGCAAAAAATGAGAAACTGCATGCCGTTTATATAAGTAATTTCCGGTGTGGGCCTGATTCGTTTATATGGCACTATGTCACTGAAGAGCTTAAGGGAAAACCATTTCTTCATCTGGAAGTAGATGAACATTCGGCAGATGCAGGTATGATAACCCGTATTGAAGCGTTTCTCGACAGTCTCTCGGGGGCTGAGAAAAACCAGAAAAAAGTCACGGAAATATTCAGACCCCGGCCCAGCCCCTCTTCACCTCAAAAAGAGAGGGTCCTTTATTTCCCGTACATGAATGACGCTGCTTATCTGTTAGCTGCTGCTGCCCGAAACTGCGGCATCCCTTCCGAAGTTCTTCCTAAACAGACTGCGGAAGATCTTGCTATCGGCAGAAAATATACCTCATCAAAAGAGTGTTTTCCAATGATCTGTACCACCGGAAGCTTTATCAAAAAGCTTACAGAACCTGGGGCAGATCCATCAAAAATGAGCTTCTTCATGCCCGATCATAATGGTCCGTGCAGGTTTGGTCAGTATAATCAGTTTCACAGGATTCTGTTTGACAGGCTTGGCTTCCATGAGGCTGAACTCATTACCCCTTCAAATGATACTTCATATGAAGACATTGCCGGAGAACACGGGCAGAAATTCAGAATCAATGCATGGAAAGGATTTATTGTTTCAGATTACCTGCGGAAGATTTACAGGGAAACCAGGCCTTACGAGGTCAATAAGGGTGATTCTGATAAACTCTATGCGAAGTCTTTGATGCGTCTTGAGAAATGTATTGAAAACGGATCAAAGGGATTACACAGGATATTGGCTGAAATAGCTTCAGACTTTCTGGCTGTAAATACTAACAAGAGTCAGAAAAAGCCTGTTGTGGCAATCATAGGAGAGATATTTATGCGCGATAATGCATTCTGTAACGGAAATATCGCAAACCGGCTTGAAGATCTCGGAGTTGAAGTTATTATTACACCGTTCTCTGAATGGTTAACATATTCAACATATCGCTTTACACGCGACAGCAAATGGAAAAACGATAAAAAAGGTATTCTTAAATCAAAGATTCAGGGCATTGGTCAGGAAGTTATTGCAGCATCGCTAATCAGAGGGATCAGGAAGTTTACCGATCATGAGAAAGATGTATCGTTGCATGACATGCTCAGTTTATGCAACAAGTATGTAAATCAGTACTACGACGGGGATCCTCCGATAGCAATGGGTACTTCGGCAGCTCTCGTTAAAAGAGGGGTGTCGGGTATGGCAGCCATTTTGCCATTTACCTGTATGCCGGGGACACTGATAGCCTCAGTGAGCGATTCATTCAGAAAAGACAATCAAAATATCCCGTTTATTAATATTGCCTATGACGGGCAGGATACAGTCTCTCTGGATACCAGACTGCAAGCCTTTGTTTTTCAGGTAAAGGAATATGCTATGAATTCTCAGCCCTGAACCC
>Ga0116171_10004337_pt1 | contig 12796 bp, 14 predicted proteins | sample AD_JPNHW2_MetaG_FD_89798 | JGI IMG/M metagenome (GOLD analysis project Ga0116171, IMG submission 89798) | Active sludge microbial communities of municipal wastewater-treating anaerobic digesters from Japan - AD_JPNHW2_MetaG | ecosystem: Engineered > Bioreactor > Anaerobic > Digestate | place...
CCTTCTTCCATAATTGTCAAATCAGCCGCAAAATTCGTATCAAAAACTTTATCAAAACCGATTCTTCTCAAAGCCGCGGTAATTTTCCCGATAGAATTTTCACCCGGCTCAAGTCCGAACAATTCGCCCAAAGCCACACGGATTGAAGGTGCGATTTGTGCAACAACTTTTTTCTCCGGATTGTTAATTTCCTTCCAAACATTATCCACGTCAGAAACAACGGTTAATGCGCCTGTCGGGCAAACTGCCTGACATTGACCGCACAAGATGCAGTCTGTTTTAGAAAAATCTCGTCCTGCCATCGGTTGAACTCTTGTTTTTGACCCTCTGTTTGCAAAGCCTAAAATAGCATGGTTATCCCCATGGAATTCGGCACAAGCTCTTACACAAGCACCGCAAAGGATACATTTGTTAGGGTCACGAACAATTGAAGGATTTGATGTATCAAGAGGTAAAAAGTCTTCTTTTTTAATCGTCGGATACTTAATATCTCTAATTCCATATTCTTCAGAATATTTTTGAAGTTCACAGTGTCCTGATTTTTCACAAGTGGTGCATTCTCTGTCGTGATTTGCAAGAAGCAATTCCAGAACAGTTTTTCTGATTCTTCTTACTTTTTCTGTATTTAAGTGAATTTTCAAACCCGCTTCGGGCGGCATTGTACAGGAAGTTTGAATTCCTCTGCCTTCAATTTCCACAACGCACATTCTACAAGCACCGAATGCTGTTAAATCAGGGCGGTAGCAAAATGTAGGAACGTTCATCCCTGCTTTTCTGATTACTTCAAGAAGATTTTTTTCATCGCTGAATTCTACTTCTTTTCCGTCAATAAATAATGTTTTTTTATCTTCTGTCATTTTTATGTTTCCTTTTCAATTCTATTTACTATTTCCTATTTACTCCTTAATTATCGCTTTAACAGGACAAACGCCAATACAAGCTTCGCATTTAATGCATTTGTCCTGGTCAATAACATGCTGTTCTTTGACATTCCCTGTAATTGCAGCCACGGGACAAGTTCTTGCACATTTGGTACAACCGATACATTTATCTGTAATAACTATTTTCTTCATCGCGGTACAAACACCTGCGGGACATTTTTTGTCCTTAATGTGTGCTATATATTCATCTCTGAAGTATTTTAAAGTCGAAAGTACAGGATTCGGTGCTGTTTTACCAAGTCCGCAAAGTGAACCGTCCTTAACCGCTATAGCTAAATCTTCCAAAACATCCAAATCTTCCATTTCGCCTTTGCCCGCGACTATTTTTTCAAGAATCGCAAGCATTTGTTTTGTACCTTCTCTGCAAGGAACACATTTTCCGCAAGATTCTCTTTGGGTGAAACTTGCAAAGAAACGTGCGATTTCAACAATACAGGTGTCTTCGTTCATAATAACAAGTCCGCCTGAACCTACCATTGCACCTGCTTTTGTAAGATTATCGTAATCCATAGGCATATCAAGATGTTCTTCTGTTAAGCATCCGCCTGATGGACCGCCGATTTGTGCGGCTTTAAATTTTTTGCCGCCACGAAGTCCTCCGCCGATATCATATATAATTTCTCTTAAAGTTATTCCCATAGGAACTTCGATAAGTCCTGTGTTATTAATGTCGCCCGTCAAAGAAAATGTTTTTGTCCCTTTGGAATTATCTGTTCCAAATGCGGCAAACCAACTTGCCCCGTTTAACAGAATTCCCGGAACATTTCCGTAAGTTTCTACGTTATTGATAAGTGTCGGTTTTCCAAAAAGACCTTTGTTTGCAGGGAAAGGAGGTTTTGATCTTGGCATCCCTCTTTCGCCTTCGATTGAAGCGATTAGAGCTGTTTCTTCACCGCAAACAAAAGCTCCTGCACCTTCTTTGATATGAATTTCAAAATTAAAACCTGTTCCTAAAATGTTCTTGCCTAAAAATCCGTTTTCTTCAGCTTGCTTAATCGCAATTCTCAAACGTCTTATAGAAAGCGGGTATTCGGCTCTTACGTAGATATATGCTTCATCTGCTCCGATAGCATAAGCTGCAATTGCCATACCTTCAAGCAATCTATGCGGATCGCCTTCCATAAGGCTGCCGTCCATAAATGCACCGGGATCTCCCTCGTCAGCGTTACACACGACGTATTTTTTATCGCCTTGAGCTGCTCTTGTAAAGAACCATTTTTTACCGGTCGGAAATCCGCCGCCGCCTCTGCCTCTTAAGCCTGAATCCGTAACTTCTTTGATAACTTCATCGGGAGTCATTTTTGTTAAAACTTTTTCTAAAGCCTCATAACCTCTGAAAGCTATTGCATCGTTTATTTCTTCGGCATTAATTTTCCCGACATTGCCCAGTGCCGTTCTGTTTTGTTTTTTATAAAAGTTTATTTCTTCGCGTTTTTGAATTTTTTCACCTGTGTCTTTGTCAACATACAAAAGTCTTTCGACCGGAACACCGGTTTTAACACTATCGATAATTTCATCAACATCTTCTTTTTGAACTTTTACGTAATTAATTCCTAAATCAGGGATTAAAATTAAAACACCCTGTTCACAAAAACCGTGGCAGCCTGTCGGCACAACGGTCATTTTATCTGATTGAATAGTTGATGCATCTAATCCTTTTTTCTTAAATTCTTCTATAATTTCAAGTGCGCCGCAAGCAACACAGCCTGTTCCGGCACAAACCAAAATTCTTGTACCTTGTGCCGCTATGTTCTTTTTAGCTTCTTCTTGTTTTACTTCCACTATGGTCATTGCTATTCTCCTCTTTCTTGTTTTAACAGAGTATCTACAACTATTTTAAGAGCATCCGTCGTCATTTTTGGATAAACTTTACCGTTTACGACAATAACCGGTGATAAACTGCAAGCACCAAGACAGCTTACAATCTCAACCGTAAACATCATATCATCGGTTGTAAATTTGCCTTCTTTTAAATTTAATTTTGCTTTAAGTGCAGTTAATAAAGGCATTGAGCCGCGAACATGGCATGCCGTTCCGTCGCAAACCCTGATAATATATTTTCCTTTGGGATCCAAGCTAAACTGGTTATAAAAAGTTGCTACCCCATATACAGTCGCAGGGGAAAGCCCTTCTATTTTTGTTCCGATATATGTCAGGGCATCTTCTGGCAAATATCTGAATTCTTCCTGAATTTTTTGTAAAATCGCAATTACGTTAGATTTTTTAGGTCCGCATGAGAGTATAATTTCATTGACTTTATCAAAATCAACTTTGGCTATGTCTGTACTTGACATCTTTTTCTCCTTCTTTATTCATAAAAATGTTTTTAGCGTGATTTTTATCACAATTAAATTATCGCACAAAAACACATAAAATCAAGAGAAAAGATACCTTAATTATATTAATTTTTTATTAGTATAATTAAGAACTTTTTGAAGGGCAATTCCACGGTGAGAAATTTTATTTTTTTCTTCTTCGCTCAGTTCCGCCATAGTGGAATTGCCCCCTTTTACAATGAATATGGGATCAAACCCGAATCCGTTTTGACCTTTAGCCTCAAGGGCGATTTTTCCGTGACATTCGCCTCTTGTTTGGAAAAGAATTTTACCGTCTTTATCAAGTAAAACCATTGCGCAGACAAATTTTGCTCCGCGATTTTCATTCGGAATATTTTTCATTTCGGCTAGAATTTTTTTAATTTTTTCACTTTGAGTTTTTGCATATCTTGCAGAAAAAATTCCGGGAAATCCTTTTAGCGCGTCAACGCAAAGTCCCGAATCATCTGCAAGTGAAGGAAGACCTGTTAATTTATTGGCGGCTTTTGCTTTAATCAGGGCATTTTCTTCAAAAATCTTTCCGTCTTCAATGGGGTCAAAGCCTTTTGGCGGCATGATAAACTTTATGCCAAACCCCTCGCAAATAGCGTTAATTTCTTCCACTTTATGCTTGTTTGCGGTTGCAAGAACTATCTTAAACAAAGCTTAACCTCCAAAGCGTCGCTGACGACGGTTAAATTCCAAAATTGCTTCTTCCATCGACTGCTCGTCAAAATCAGGCCAAAATTCGCCCGTAATAAGAATTTCAGAATAAGCTATCTGCCAGAGAAGATAATTTGAAATTCTTTTTTCTCCGCCTGTTCTGATAAGCAAATCAGGATCGGGAATGTTGCTTGTGTATAATTCTTTTGAAATAATTTCTTCGGTAATTTTATCGGGTGCAATTTCTTTGTTTAAAACTTTTTGTGAAATATTTTTAACGGCATTTACGATTTCATCTCTTGAACCGTAATTGAATGCTATTTGAAGGTTTACGCCCGTGTTGTCTTTTGTGACTTCTTCGGCGTTAAATAATATTTTTTGAAGTTTAGGGTTAAGCTTTGACAAATCTCCGATAAATTTTATAACCACACTGTTTTTATGAAGGTCCTTAAGTTCTTTTTTGATTGTTTGAGCCAACAAATCCATTAAAAAATCGACTTCTTCCTGCTTTCTGTTCCAGTTTTCGGTTGAAAAAGCGTAAACCGTTAAATATTTAATCCCGAATTTATGACAGGATTTAAGTGCGGTTTTGAGCGAATCAACCCCTTTTTTATGACCTATGGCAGAGGGTAAATTTTTTTTCTTTGCCCAACGGCGATTTCCGTCCATAATTATTGCTATATGCTGAAGATTTGTTTTTTTAACGATTTCAGCTACATCTTGTTTTGTCAATGTCTTTGTCAAAATATTTCACTTCTTTCTTGTATGATAGTAGCTTGATTATAAATCAAATAATTTTTTTGTAAAACAGGTGCGGAATTTTTTTAAAAAAATTCCGCACCTGTTATTTTTATGCTAATATACACATATGATTGAGTTGCTGATTTTGTATGTTTTATCTGAGCGGGAAATGACAATGTATGCCGTTTTAAAGGCGATACTGGATAATTTTGCGGCATTTTCCCAACCCAGCTTCGGTGCGATAAAACCTGCACTTAACCGGCTTGAAAAAGAAGGGGTTATCCGTTCCAGAAAAGCAATCTCGGAAGGCGGAAAATTATCGGGTTATTACTCTGTCACAAGCGAAGGCAGAGAAAAATTAACCCAACTTTTGCTTGAAAAATTATCGGACAATCCGCTTCAATTTGCTTCAAATGCCAGAATTAAGCTATGTTGTGCTTCGTATCTTGCAAAAGACGAGCGCAAAATTTTGTTTTCATTAATTAAAAATAAGGCTTTTGAACACAAACACAGCGCAGAAAAAATTCTTGCAAACGATTACAATTCCCTGAACTTTTATCAACGGATTATTTTGGATAATTCCATTGTTGAATATAATAATCTGATTTCTCTGATTGAAAGTTTAGATAAAGAAAATAATAAAGTATAAAATGCCTGCAATAGTTAGCAAAACAGAAAAAAACTCAATAGCACATGAACTTGAAATACAATCAGGCGATGAAATTTTGTCAATCGATGAGCAAAAAATGTCTGATATGATTGACTATAATTTTCTGTGCAAAAGCGAACTTGTTACAATTGAAATTAAAAAAATAAACGGCGAAATCGAAGTAATCGAAATTGAAAAAGATTTTGACGATGATTTGGGAATAATTTTTGAAAGCGCAGTTTTTGACAAAGTTAAGCCCTGCTGCAACAAATGTATTTTTTGCTTCGTTGACCAGCAACCCGAGGGTTTGAGAGAAACTTTGTACATTAAAGATGATGATTACAGACTTTCTTACCTGCAGGGAACATACATAACCTTGACAAATTTGAGCGAAGCAGACAAAAAAAGGATTGAAAAATTAAGATTGGGGCCTTTATATATTTCCGTTCACACAACAAATCCCGAATTAAGGGTAAAAATGCTTAAAAACCCCAAAGCAGCAGATATCTTAAAACATCTTAAATGGCTTGAAAAAATTGAAATTCCAATCCACGCTCAAATTGTGCTTTGTCCGAAATACAATGACGGAGAAGAATTAAAAAGGACATTATTTGACTTGAAAAAACTTAAAAACGTTGTTTCAATTGCGATTGTACCTGTTGGAATCACTAAATTTCAAAAAGGTAAATTATATCCGGTTACAAAAAAAATAGCTATAGAAACAATTAAGATAGTTGATGAATTTATCAATGTACCCCTCACCCCTGCCCTCTCCCGCAAGGGGAGAGGGGGAATAACTAAGTCAAATTTAACTATTTGCTGTTCGGATGAATTTTTTTCATTAGCTGAAGCAAATATTCCGCCACGCAAATATTACGGTAATTTTTCTCAGCTTGAAGACGGGGTTGGTGCGCTAAGGCTTTTGCTTGATGATTTTGGAAAAGAAAAAAAGCGACTTAGTAAAAGCCTTAGCGAGCCTAAGAATATTCTTTTTGCAACGTCAAAGCTTGCAGAGCCTGCTATAAAAGAAATTTGTACAGAGTTGAATAAAGTAAAAAACTTAAAGGCTGATTATGTTGCGGTTAAATCCGATTACTGGGGTGAAAATATAACCGTTGCGGGACTAATAACTTCTGAAGATTTAATAAATTCAGTAATGACAAATCCCTTCACCCTTCACTCTTCACTCTTAACCGTAATAATTCCCTCCGTAATGCTGCGCCCATACACTGAGGATTTTTTAGACGGCAAAACGCTTGATTATGTCAAAGAAAAAACCGGTTTTAATTTTATTGTAATTAATGATTTTTATTCCACAAAAGAAATCATAGAATTTATTATGAAAAAAAGTTCTTAATTCTTGAAATGACTGTATCTTCAACTATCGGCAAGATTTTTATTTGGGAATTTTTACTGCCTACAAGTAATTGATCTTGTAAATAATCAAAAATTTGTAAAGTATCATACACACCCAACAAAATTAAGTCGCAATCAAATTCTTTCAAATCTTTAGGCAATATACAATTCAAATTAAAGAAGTTTTTGTTTTCTTCATTTTTAAATCCTCTGTCTGCAACTGCGACAATATTCAAATTTGACAAATCATAATTTTCAAAAAGTGTTTTACAGTAAATTCCTGCGCCGTAGAGAACAATTTTTTTATTTTTATATTTTCGAGCTAATTTGTTGATTTGTTTTTGAGCCCTAACACAATCAAAATATTTTTTAAAATGAATTTTTAATTCTTTTCTTTTTTTTGTATAAGGACTTAAAAGATTATATTTTAAAGGGAACAAAACAGGATGTTTAATTAAAAATTGAACCTTTTTCCATTCTCCTGCTCCAAATAAATTTTTGTCCAACATCCCTTTTTTTTGCGCTAACTTAAATTCCTTACTTGCATTTTTAATAAACATTTGCTTATATTTTGAACCCATTCTGGTAAAATTCCATTGATACATTTGAAATTTTTTGTGATTTTTAATTTTTTCAAAGTATTTTTTTAAATCAGGACGAGAATTTAAAAAATTTTCAATCTCAGAATATTCTTCACAAATACAAAAAACCTTTTCTTTACTGTTTACTGAAGAATCCGGATTATCACGCCTGCACATATAAAATTCTTTGTCTAAGAAAAAAATTCTTTCGGCACAACAGAAAGCTTTAAACCAAAAGCCGGTATCCTGAAATGAAGCTCCGGGTGTTTCAAGATGATAAATTTTATTTTTTTCTAAAAAATCTTTTTTATATATTCCTGTCCAATTGTTCATTATAGCGTTAAATACATTCGGTGATTTTTTCGGATTTAAAACGATATTATAATATTTTTCATCGTCAAAAAGAGGAACCTGAATAAATTTTCTTGAATTTTCTTCATCATAAAAGACACAAAAATTAGATTTTACAAAATCGGCATCATTTTTTACTGCAATTTTATACAAGGATTCATACATGTTTTCAAGTATATAATCATCGGATTCGACAATACCTATAAAATCCCCGCTGGCGGTTTTTATGCCACGATTCATAGTATAGCCCAACCCTTTGTTTTCTTGATTTAATAAGATAATTCTTTTATCTTTTAACGCATATTCCTCAAGAATACTTAAACTGTTGTCCGTTGAGCCATCATTTATGCAAATAATTTCTATATCAGAAAATGTTTGCCGGCAAATACTGTCTAAACATTCGGACAAAAATTTTTCATTATTATATACAGGAACAATTATAGATATTTTTGGATTCATTGCAAACTTCCATATTCGTTAAATAAGGGCGAGTTTTCCGAAATTTCGGAAAACTCGCCCTTAAGTTTTTTATTATCGATTATTCAATAACGATAACGCTAACAGGACAAGCGTCCGCAGCTTCTTTTACACAATCAATGTTGTCAGCAACAGCTGCCTGATTTACTTTTACAACATCTTCCACAGAAAATACTGCTTCACAAATTGATTCGCATGCGCCACAAGCAATGCATCCGTCTTCGATTTTTACATTCATTTTAATTTCTCCTTATTTCTAATATATGAAAAAGTAAACAAAAAGTTTACTAAATCGATTATAGCAAGAACAAATTAAAAATCCAGTGTTAAGATAACCAATCTTTTACAATTTTTGCAATGTAGTCAAAACCTATTATCAAATCCAAATCTTCAGGGATTATATTTTTATGATAGAAAAGTGCAGGGACGTACTCGCGAGTGTGATCTGTTCCTTCAACTGTGGGATCACAGCCGTGATCAGCACTTATTATAAGTAAATCATCGTCTTTTAAATTTTTAATTATTTCGCCCAAATAGACATCAATTTCTTCCAGTGCCGCTCCGTAGCCTTTTGCATCGTTTCTGTGCCCATAGAGCATATCTGTGTCAACAAGATTTGTGAAAATGAGTGAAGGGTGAGCGGTGAGCGGTGAACTGTAGTCTTTGTATTTAATCTCTTCCAAGTTCAACTCTTCTTTAACCGCCTGAAGCGTTAATTCCAAACCTTCTTTGTTGTTTCCTATGTGAATAGCATGAGTTATTCCCGATTTTGCAAAAATGTCTTCAATCTTTCCTATTGCAATGACTTTTCCGCCAGAGTCTTTAATTTCATTGAGCAATGTGGGCTTAGAAGGCACCATGGAATAATCTCTTCTGTCTTTGGAAATTCTTGTAGGCTTACCCTCAATTATTTTATAAGGTCTTGCTATAACCCTTGAAACATTCCACCCGCCCTCATCCAAGATATTTCTTGCAACTTCACACCATTGATAAAGGGTTTCAAGCGGTATCATATCTGTGTCAACAGCTATTTGAAAAACGCTGTCGGCTGAAGTATAAACAATCGGATAGAGCGTTTTTTGGTGTTTTTCATTTAAATCTTCAATAATTTGTGTACCGCTGGCCGGATAATTCCCCAAAATTGCTCCGCAGCCTGTTTTTTCGATAAATTCGTGGATGAGTTCGTTTGGAAAGCCTTGTGGGAACGTCGCAAAAGGTTTGTCAAGAACAAGCCCTGCTATTTCCCAGTGTCCTGTTGTAGTATCTTTGCCTTTGGATTTTTCGGCAAGTGTTGCATATTTACCGAGTGGTTTTTCGACTTTCTTCAAACCTTGAAAAGTTTGAATATTGCCAAGCCCAAGCTTTTCCAAATTTGGCAAATTCAGTCCGCTGTTAAATTCGCAGACATTTTTGAGCGTATTGCATTCAAAAACGTCATTGTACTCCTTGCAATCGGGCATTGCACCTATTCCCATTGAATCTATGACGACTATAATTGCTCGTTTCATTTTAGCATTCTCTCTCTTTTAGTATAGGCTTGGCTTCCAATTTAAAACCTAAACTTACAATAATCTTAAATAAAGTATTCAGATTCGGAACAGCTTTGGCGTTAAAAATTCTATAAAGATGTTCTCTGTTAATGTCGGCTTCTTTGGAAAAATCAATAACACTGCCTTGAGCTTTAACAAGCCTTTTTATTGAAAGTGCAAGAGCATCGGAATCTGAGTCTTTTGCATACTCTTCCAATGCACTGTTAAGGTATTCGGTAGCAAAATCCTTATCAGATGAAAGCCTTGAAATTATATAATCATCAAATTTTTGATTTTTCATTTTGTTTCCTTTCTTTGTGTTTTTTATAGTATTCAGTTGCTTTTTTAATATCCTTTTCTTGCGATGATTTATCTCCGCCTGTCAACAAGATAATTATTTTTGTGGTTTCTTCGGCAAAATAAATCCTGTACCCCGAACCTGCAAAAAATCTAAGCTCATTAATTGATTCTTTAAGTTTTTTAAAATCGCCGTAATGCCCTATTTCAATTCTTTCAAGTCTTGCCGTTATTTTTGCTTGACTTTTTATATCAAGCTTTTCAAACCATTCTAAAAAAGGTTTTTTACCCGTTTTAGTTGTATAAATTTCAATTTCTTTTTTTAACATAAATATATTGTAGCGTAAAAGCTACAATATGTCAAGTATTTCGAATTTTACATTTGCCTTATTTGTGATTTAATTGTAGTACAGATTACAAATGAGGGCAGAATCATGCAGGCACGAAGAGCGGCGCGGGAATTGGCTTTAATACTTTTTTCGCAGTTTGATAACAAAATTACAAATTATTCAAAAGCCGATTTTGAAGAAATTATACTTAAATCGGTAAGAATTCTCACAAATAACGCAAGCGAAGATTTAAAGCTGACTTTAGGCGCGTTGTTTAATATAAAAGAATTTATAGAAAATTACGAAGCGGATCACGAAACAAACCTGCAAAGACCTTTGGAAGTTTCAAATCTACCTGTGCCTGTTCCTATGACATCTGATATGACAGGAAGAATTGACGAGATGATTGAAATTGCAGAAAAAGCTTTGCTTGCGCTTGAAATAGCAGAATTTGCAACGCTTGAAAGCCAAAATGACGTAAAAAATTACGCGATTTTAATAGCAGAGCAATTCAAAGAACATCACGACTTTGTTGACGCCCAGATTCAAAAATTTGCCAAGGGCTGGGATATTCAGAGACTTGTCAAAATGGACAAAGATATTTTACGAATCGCCATAATTGAACTTTTGTACATAAAAGACGCACCTATGAAAGTTATTGTTGATGAGGCACTTGAACTTGCAAAAAAATATTCCACAGACGACAGTTCGTCATTTATTAACGGGATTTTAGCTAAAGTTATTGTCGAAAACGGGGTGGGTTAAGGTTTTCGTCTTTTACGTCTTTGCGAGGAGCGAAGCGACGCGGCAATCTAAGCACTTTTCTACGTTTTTTGGATTGCTTCACCCTAAAGGGTTCGCAACGACAAATTAAAAATAGGAAAATGAATGTTTAATTTTTTCGGACTAAAACTTGATAAACTTAAAGAAACCGTATCAGAAACCGCACACACATTGGTTGATAATGTTGTTAATGCAGTCGAAGAAGAAGCTGAATTTTCCGAATTTGTGCTCGATGATATGGAAGATTTGCTCATCAGAGCCGATTTGGGAGTAAATTATGCATCTGAACTTGTTGACAAACTTAGAAACCAAGACAGAATTAAGCCTTCTGCGGTGAAAAATTATCTTAGAGGAGAATTTTTGAATGCGCTTCATTTCGCAGGCGATACTAAGATTAATTATAAAGAAAATTCATTAAATATTTATTTTATCTCAGGTGTAAACGGCGTGGGAAAAACCACTTTGATAGGTAAATTGGCTTATCGTTTTAAGCAGGAAGGCAAAAAAGTTTTAATCGCAGCAGGCGACACATTCCGCGCAGCAGCAGAAGAACAGCTTGACATTTGGTCAAAAAGAGCAGACGCTGATATTGTCCGCAGGGATAAAGCAGATCCTGCTTCTGTAGTTTTTGAAGCTATACAAAAAGCAAAAGACGAAAATTATGATATAATTCTTGTTGATACCGCAGGACGTTTGCAAAATAAGTTTAATCTTATGGAAGAGCTTGCAAAAATCAAAGCGGTAATCGACAAAAATGCACCTGAAAGTTTGCGCGAATGTATTTTAGTACTTGATGCAAACACAGGACAAAACGGACTTCAACAGGCAAAAGTTTTTCAAGAAGCGGTGAATTTGACATCGGTTGCGCTTACAAAACTTGACGGCTCTGCAAAAGGTGCAATAGTCTTAGCGGTGGCAAAAGAGCTTAAATTACCCGTTAAACTGATAGGCGTCGGTGAAAAAATGGAAGATTTAAAAGATTTTAATCCGGATGACTTTATTGAAGCTTTGTTTGCAAAATAAGGAGTAAAAAATGGAAAACATTGAAATATTAAAAAGAACACTATCCAAAAACGGACATGAAATAATATTGGTTGAGCAAGCCAAAAAAGAGAATATTCCGCTCACGGCTCACGGTTCACAACTCACCGTTCTAATAATAGGTGTTGTCCACGGAGATGAACCCCAAGGTAAATTTTTAATTGAAAATTATCTGCAAAATACCGAATCTAAATCTAAAAATCGTTTGCTTTTCATTCCCTGTCTTAATCCTGACGGGCTTGAAAATAATACACGTTCAAACTCTAACGGAGTTGATATTAACAGAAATTTTCCGACAAAAAATTGGGGCGGCGGTGATTGTGAAGTAACTTCAAATTTCTACGGCGGTGAAAGCCCTGCCTCTGAAATAGAAACAAAATTTATATTAGAAATCATGAAAGAATATTCACCTGATGTAATTTTAACGCTTCACTCCCCTTACAGGGTTGTAAATTACGATGGGCCCGCAAAAGAAACGGCAGAAAAAATCGGACAGATTATGGGGTATCCCGTTTCCTCCGATATAGGCTATTCAACTCCGGGCAGTTTTGGAACTTACGCCGGAGTTGAAAGAAATATTCCTATAATTACTCTTGAATTGGATGATAAAATCAGTATTTATAATTTAATTTTACCTATTAAACAACTTTTTGAAGAAATTTGATATAGGTGAACCTTGATTAGATGCAGAAGGAAAAGTCACTCCAAATAATCTATGATTATTTGTTCTATTATTTGTAAGA
>Ga0116171_10004339_pt1 | contig 12793 bp, 6 predicted proteins | sample AD_JPNHW2_MetaG_FD_89798 | JGI IMG/M metagenome (GOLD analysis project Ga0116171, IMG submission 89798) | Active sludge microbial communities of municipal wastewater-treating anaerobic digesters from Japan - AD_JPNHW2_MetaG | ecosystem: Engineered > Bioreactor > Anaerobic > Digestate | place...
CCACTGGCAACCATGCTATTGGATTCAATGAAAGATGAAATGTGCCATTACGGAATTTGCTCAATTGCCGAAGTTTATGATGGCGATCCCCCTCAACGACCCAATGGATCAATATCACAAGCATGGAGTGTTTCAGAAGTTATTAGGTTAATTAGAATGGTCGAAAAAATAAGCTAAATTGAAATTAGCATGAGAGTTTTGATGTTTGGATGGGAGTTCCCCCCTCATATTACTGGAGGCTTAGGTACAGCCTGTTTTGGGCTTACACGGGGCCTAGCCAAAAAAAATATTGAGGTAATATTTGTTGTTCCAAAAGCCTTTGGTGACGAAGACAAATCGGCTATCCGTTTAGTTGCTGCTGAAGATATTGATGTTAGTCATACCAATGTTGAACTTGAGGAGTTTTGGCATAAAATCCATTATCTTGAAATTAGTTCGAACATAGTCCCCTACGTTGATCCCGAGGAATTTCAAAAACTTGTTGAACAATCAGAACGCGAAAAAACCACAGTTAATGAATTCACAAGTACTCGACGATTCAAATTCTCGGGCAAATATGGAGTTAACTTAATGGAAGAGGTTACAAGGTATGCCTTAATTGCATCAAGCCTTGCTGCAAATCAGCAGTTTGATGTTATACATGCCCACGACTGGCTTACCTATCCTGCAGGTATAGCTGCAAAAATGATATCGGGAAAGCCTTTGGTAATTCATGTTCATGCAACAGAATTTGATCGAAGCGGAGAAAATGTAAATCCTAGCGTTTTTGCTATCGAGCGTCGAGGGATGGAGGTTGCCGATAGGGTTATCACAGTTAGCAACCTAACTCGCAATATTGTAATTTCAAAGTATGGAATTCCTGAAGAAAAAGTTATAACGGTTCATAACGCTGTTGACTTCAGCAATGGTGATGATCTTAAAGAATTTAAAAAGCATTTACCAGAGCAGGTAGTAACATTTTTAGGTAGGGTAACATTCCAAAAAGGGCCAGATTATTTTGTTGAAGCGGCAAATAAGGTTTTGAAAAAGAACCAAAATGTTCGGTTTGTTATGGCCGGTAGTGGCGATATGCTAAACCGCATGATTCGTCGAGTTGCAGAACTTGGTATATCAAATAAATTCCATTTCACAGGCTTTTTGAAAGGTACCGATGTAAATAGGATGTTCCAGCTAAGCGATGTTTACGTTATGCCTTCTGTTTCTGAACCTTTTGGAATTAGCCCCTTAGAGGCTATGCGTTCGAATGTACCAGTTATAATATCTAAACAATCAGGTGTTGCAGAGGTGCTAAAGTATGCCCTTAAAATTGATTTTTGGGATGTTGACGCTATGGCCGATAGCATTTACGGACTATTGAACTACAAAGCGCTTTCGGACTTTTTCATCAAATACGGTCAAGAGGAGGTAAACAACCTAAAGTGGGAAAATGCTGCCGATGGGGTTAAGGGAGTTTACGAATCCTTGTTAAACAATTAGTAAATAGATAACATTTAGATAATGAAGACAATTTGTTTCTACTTTCAGGTTCACCAGCCTTTTAGGCTTCGCAGGTATCGATTCTTCGATATAGGTGAGCACCACAACTACTTCGACGATTTTTCGAACCGCTCAATCATGCGAAAGGTGGCCGACAAATGCTATATTCCAACCAACAGCCTGATGCTCGATCTTATTAACGAGTTTGGATCGCGATTTAAAATATCATATTCTATTTCAGGTACAGCTCTTGATCAGTTTGAGATGTATGCACCTGATGTACTTGAAAGTTTTAGAAGGTTGGCTGAAACCGGTTGCGTTGAGTTTCTTGCCGAAACATATTCCCACTCCCTCTCATCCCTAAAAAATAGAGCCGAGTTTGAAAATCAGGTTGCTGCTCAAAGTAAACGGATAGAGGAACTTTTCGGCAAAAAACCAAAATCATTTCGTAATACGGAGTTAATATATTCCGATGAGATTGGAGCAATGGTCGCCGATATGGGTTACAAGGCAATGTTAACTGAAGGTGCAAAGCATGTACTTGGTTGGAAAAGTTCTAATTACCTTTATGCTAATGCCATTAACCCTAAGCTCAAACTTCTTCTAAAGAATTTCAGGTTGAGTGATGATATCGCTTTCCGGTTCTCGAATCGTGGTTGGAGTGAATGGCCATTAACCGCTGATAAATACGTGAATTGGCTAAATAGCATTGAACAGCGTGACGAGATTGTGAACCTGTTTATGGATTACGAAACCTTTGGAGAACACCAATGGGCTGAAACTGGAATCTTCGATTTTATGCATGCTTTCCCTCGTAGAATTTTCAACGAAAGCAACTTTGAATTCCTAACCCCATCGGAGGCAGCTGATAAGCATCAGCCAGTCTCGCTTTTACATGTCCCTAATCCAATATCTTGGGCTGATGAGGAACGTGATCTAACTGCTTGGCTAGGAAATGATTTGCAAGACGAAGCTTTCAATAACCTTTACTCGTTAGCTGAAAACATTGGTAAAATAAAAGATGAGGATATCCAACGCGAATGGAAGTATCTTCAAACCAGCGACCATTTCTACTACATGTGTACCAAATGGTTTAGCGATGGTGATGTTCACAAGTATTTCAATCCATACGATACCCCATATGAGGCGTTTATCAACTTTATGAATATCCTTAGCGACTTCACCCTTCGAATCGACAATAAGCTATTAGAACTTAACCAATTCGATAGCGCCTCCCCCGAAGAGGTAGATACTATGCTGAAAGAATTGGAGTCAAGAATATTAGCCCTAAAAGCAATTCAGAAAAAAGTTACTCCAATACGAAAAGCAGCAACCGAAAAGGTTTCTACAAAAGGGGGGAAATTAAAACCAAAAAAGGAATCTGCTGAGAAACCAAAGAAAACGATAAAAAAGGGAACCCCTAAAAATGAGGTGAAGAAGCCTCTAAAGGCAGAAGAAGTGGTTAAAGCGAAAAAAGTTTTGCCTCCTAAAAAGGCAAAGGAAAAACCTGTCGCTAAACCTAAGACTAAAAGTACAAAGAAAAAGAAATCATAGCCTTAATAAAATCTACCCAAAATGAAGGAGAAGCTGTTAAAACCCGATTACCTGTTCGAAGTTAGCTGGGAGGTTTGTAACAAAGTTGGTGGCATTCATACTGTAATAGCCACCAAAGCATTATCGCTTGAAAATGAGCTAAAAAACAACTACATTCTTATTGGCCCTGATGTATGGCGAGATATTGAGCGCAACCCTGAATTCATTGAGGACACTCAACTTTTCTCATCGTGGAAAAACAAGGCCTATGAAGAAGGGCTTATTGTAAGGATTGGCCGATGGAATATTCCAAGCAACCCAATTGCTATTATTGTAGACTTCACTAAGTTTATTCCTCAAAAAGATGAGCTATTTAAGAAGTTCTGGGAGGATTTTAAACTTGATTCAATAAACGGCCAATGGGATTATGTTGAACCTGCTCTGTTTGGCTATGCTGCTGGTAGAGTAATTGAAAGTTTTACAAATTTCCACCTAAGCTTCCGGCACCGAATTGTTGCTCAATTCCACGAGTGGATGACAGGAACTGGGTTGCTTTACCTCAAAAGTAATCTACCCCAAGTGGGAACTATTTTCACAACCCATGCCACAGTTCTTGGAAGATGTATAGCAGGAAACAACATCCCGCTCTACAGCAAACTCGATAAGTACAACGCTGATAATAAAGCCCGAGAGTTTAATGTAACATCGAAACAATCGCTAGAGAAAATTTCAGCTATTAATGCTGATTGCTATACAACTGTCAGCGATTTAACTGCAAAAGAGTGTATTCAGTTTCACGAAAAACCTGTTGACCTTGTTACCCCAAACGGGTTTGATAATTCAATAGTTCCTGTCGATGAGGAGTTTAAACTTCGCAGAATTGAGGCAAGAATAAAATTCTTCGAGGTTGCTGAAGCCCTTTTAGCTCACGATGTTTCAAAAGACTCAACTATTGTCTGTACAAGTGGTAGGTATGAATTTAAAAATAAAGGAATTGATGTTTTTATTGATGCACTTGGAAAACTTAATAAATATGATGGTCTAGAAAAAGAAGTTTTAGCGTTTATACTTATTCCAGCCAATCATCATGGTCCACGTAAAGATGTTTTTAAAAATCTTCAGGATAAGGATACAGATAATGTAATTGTGCTTAGCAACTCATACCTTACCCATTACCTTATTGACCCTGAAGTTGATCCAATCCTTAAAAAGATAAAAGATGTTGGTTTAAATAATACAAATAACGACAAGGTTAAAATATTCTTTGTCCCCAGCTACCTTAATGGTGATGATGGTATTTTCGACAAGCATTATTACGATTTGCTGATTGGTACCGACATCTCTGTTTTTTCATCATACTACGAACCTTGGGGTTACACCCCGCTCGAGAGCCTTGCTTTTCATGTTCCAACAATTACCACTACCCTTGCGGGTTTTGGGCACTGGGTGAACGCCCATTATACCGATGCACACCCAGGAATCACTGTCATTCCTCGTACCGATGATAACGACCAAGAGGTAGTTAAACAAATTGCCGAAACTCTAAGGAACTTCGTAAAACTCGATAATCAAGAGCGAAATACTATAAAAGATAATGCCTTCGAAGTATCAAAGATCGCATTATGGAGTAACCTGATCAACTTTTACTACAAAGCGTACAACCTTTCCCTTAAAGCAGTTGAGAGCCGTACACAGCAGTTTATGGATCGTGACCGAAAAGAAAAACTACCGACCATTGAACGTAAATATCGAATTAATAAACCCAACTGGGTACGCCTACTTGTCCAAAAAAATATTCCGGAAAAACTTACTGCACTCGATGAACTATCACAAAACCTTTGGTGGTCATGGAATCCTGATGCAGCTGAACTTTTCGAATCAATCGACCCTGATTTATGGTATAAATGCGAGCAAAACCCAATTCTTTTCCTCGAAAAGATAAACTTCACTCGCTACCAGGAGTTGGAAAAGAACACGGAATTTGTTGAAAAACTTCATTCTATCTACCTAAAGTTTACCAGCTACATGATGAATAAGTATAAGCGAAAAGAGCCAAAAATCGCTTACTTCAGCATGGAGTTCGGCTTACACACCTCATTAAAGATATACTCTGGAGGCTTAGGTATACTTGCTGGTGATTATTTAAAGGAGGCATCCGATAGGAATACCGACATTGTTGGTATAGGTTTGTTTTACCGTTATGGCTATTTCTCGCAACAGCTTTCTTCATCGGGACAACAGATAGCAATTTACGATCAGCAAAATTTCAATCAAACACCTGCAACTCCAGTTCGAGATGAAAATGGGAAATGGAGAACAATAAGCATAGCTCTACCTGGTCGTAATCTTTACGCAAGAGTATGGAAAGTTGAAGTGGGCAGAACAGATCTTTACCTTTTAGATACTGATTTTGAGGACAACCTAAAACAGGATAGAACAATTACCCATCACCTCTACGGAGGCGATAGTGAAAATCGATTTAAGCAAGAAATGCTTTTGGGAATTGGGGGGATTAGAACGCTCAAGGCGTTAGGCATTGAACCAAACATTTATCACATTAACGAGGGACACGCTGCATTTATCGGTCTCGAGCAACTTCGTGGGTATATTCACGATGAAAAATTCTCCTTCTCCGAAGCTCTTGAAATTGTTCGCTCATCAAGCCTTTTCACAACGCATACCCCTGTCCCCGCCGGCCACGATGCCTTTACCGAGGATCTTCTCCGAGCATACATGTCCCACTATCCCGATCGGTTAAAAATTACTTGGGATCAGTTCATGGATTTAGGAAGGATGAACCCGGGCAATATCACTGAAAAGTTTTCGATGAGCCACCTTGCAGCCAACCTATCACAGGAGGTTAACGGTGTTAGCTGGTTGCATGGCGAGGTTAGTAAAAAGATGTTTGCTGGGCTTTGGCCTGGCTATTACTCCGATGAACTACATATCAGCTACGTTACAAACGGCGTTCATTACCCAACATGGGCTGCAAAAGAATGGAGAAATCTTTTAGAGCAAACCGATTCAGATCAAAATAATGACTGTCCGAAACCTGCATGGGATCAGGTAAGTAGTATACCAGATGTTAAGATTTGGAATATCCGTAATAATCAACGGAAAAAACTATTTGCCCTAATCAAATCCAGATTAAACAATCCGGACATCATTAAATTTGAAAGCCCAAGGCACGTAGTTGAAATTCAAGAAAAACTTAACAGTAGTGCTTTGACCATAGGATTTGCACGTAGGTTTGCAACCTATAAGAGAGCACATCTACTTTTTAGGGATTTAGACCGTTTAAACGACATCCTCAACAATGAGAAAATGCCTGTCCAGCTTCTCTATGCTGGTAAGGCTCACCCAAACGATAAAGCTGGTCAAGATCTGATAAAAAGGATAATCGAGATATCAAAAATGCCACAATTTATTGGGAAAATCTTATTTCTTCAGAACTACGACATGGAGCTGGCCAAGAGAATGGTTCAAGGAGTGGACATTTGGCTAAACACCCCTACCCGACCACTCGAAGCATCAGGTACAAGTGGTCAGAAAGCAGCCATGAACGGAGTTCTCCATTTCAGCGTGCTTGATGGATGGTGGGTAGAAGGTTACCGTGAGGGAGCTGGCTGGGCAATTCCGCAGGAAAGCTACTACCAACAGCAGGATTATCAAGATGAACTGGACGCCGAGCTAATCTACTCACTGCTTGAGAATGAAATAGTTCCGATGTATTATACCCGTAACACCGAGGATGTACCCGAAAAATGGGTATCGTATATTAAAAAATCCATCTCGCAAGTAGCTTCAAACTTTACAACAACAAGAATGATGCGGGATTACGAGAACCGTTTTTACTATAAACTCTACGATCGTTCAAAGCGAATGAAAGAGAACGACTTTGATCTTGCAAAAAAGCTATCAGCTTGGAAGAGGAAAATATCTCGAACCTGGGACACCCTTGAGGTAATTCAGGTTAAGCAGTTTAATGCTGCCTTTGAAGCTATTATTCTAGGCAAAGAGTATTCCTCCGAGGTTGTTATTGACATAGGCGACCTTTGTGTTGAAGATATTGGCGTAGAGCTTGTTGTTGCCGACCTAGTTGAAAGTAACGAGGTAAAAATCAAACGGGTTCATGAGCTTATACTTGACTCTATAGATGGCACAAGAGCAACCTATAGGTTAAGCATTGTACCTGTTGAGCAGGGCGCATTCGATTGTGGAATAAGGATTTATGCAAAAAATCCAGAACTACCTAACCGAATGGATTTCTGCATGGTACAATGGGTGTAAGAACATTCACCTAGTTTTCTCCTAAAATCAGCACCCGAAGCGTGCTGATTTTTTTATAGATTTTTTCAGATGTTTATCATACCAAATCAATGTCACATCAACTTAAATCCAACAAACATCAACTTTTTAAAGTCAATTATCAACTACAGATAACTTTATATCCATTTTACTTTTAATACACAAACCAAATTTGCATATTTGTTAACTTTTCGTATTGGTATATGGTTATTGTACAGAAATCAAATCAACTAGAGGGTAAAAGCGTTGTTCTAACCATGGGTTTTTTCGATGGAGTTCATCGTGGGCATAGAGCGCTTACCGATTTGGTTCTACAAAGATCAAAGGAAATGGGCATTTCCTCTGCCGCATTGACTTTTTGGCCTCACCCAAGATTAATCCTAAACAAAGACCCTCATAAGCTTCGATTTTTAACCACATTGATTGAAAAAACAAAAATATTCTCACAGCTAGGTTTTGATTTTTTTATCATTCAGGAATTCAAACCCGACTTTGCCCATTTATCGGCCGAAGATTTCCTGAAGTTTATAGTCAAATCATACAATGTTAAGCATATTATCATCGGAAAGGATCATCGTTTTGGACATAAAGCCGAAGGGAACATATCAACTCTTAAAAGCTTAGCACCTCAACTTGGATTTTCATTTGAGGAGATAAATATAGTGGAACAATACAATACCAACATTAGTTCAACCAAGATCAGAGATGCACTAGACAAAGGTGATATCGAGAAGGCAAACACGATGTTGGGATATCCCTATCTAATCTCCGGCACAATTGAAGAAGGTTCTCAGATAGGTCGTAAAATTGGGTTTCCTACAGCTAATATAAGACCATTAGATCCTCTAAAACTTATTCCCGCTGAGGGAGTGTACGCTGTTCTTATGAATATCAACGGCAAACTTGAAAAGGGAATGATGAATATTGGGACAAGACCTACAATAGACAACTCGCGCCAACAAACAATTGAGGTTAACATTTTCAATTTCAATAATGATATTTATCACAACAGAATTGATGTTGTAATGATTGAACGTATTCGTAATGAAGCTAAATTCCCTGACATCGAACATCTAAAGGCACAACTCGAAGAGGATAAAAGGAAAATCTCCGAGATACTTAGCCCATACGATCAAAGCAATTTCGAAAACTATTTTGTAAATTTGACCCGTTCAAAAATTTTGTAATTAATCAAATATTTCAATAGATGGAACAAGTACTTGTAGAATCGACACCCTACAAGGTAAGTGATATTTCACTTGCAGAATGGGGTCGTAAAGAGATAAGCATTGCCGAGAAAGAGATGCCAGGGTTGATGGCCATTCGTTCCCGTTATTCAAAATCTCAACCATTAAAGGGTGCTAGGATCACCGGGTCATTACACATGACCATTCAAACAGCCGTTCTAATCGAAACCCTTAAAGCCCTAGGAGCAGATGTTCGCTGGGCTAGCTGTAACATCTTTTCAACCCAAGATCACGCAGCAGCGGCTATCGCTAAAGCCGGAATCCCTGTTTTTGCATGGAAGGGTGAATCCCTTGAGGAATACTGGTGGTGTACTGCACAGGCCTTATCATTCCCTGGCGGAAAAGGGCCAACCCTAATCGTTGATGATGGTGGCGATGCAACCTTGTTAGTTCATTTAGGCCACAAAGCCGAAAAGGACTCAAGCGTTCTCAATAAAAAAGCTGAAAACCATGAAGAACAGGTAATTCTTGATCTACTTAAGAAAGTTCTTTCAGAGGATAAACAGAAATGGCACAATCTGGTTAAAAATTTAAAAGGCGTTTCCGAAGAAACTACTACTGGAGTTCACCGTCTATACCAGATGAAGGAAAGAGGCGAACTTCTTATTCCTGCCATCAACGTTAACGACTCTGTAACCAAAAGTAAGTTTGATAACCTTTACGGTTGCCGCGAATCACTTGCCGATGGTATCAAACGCGCTACTGATGTTATGATTGCAGGCAAAGTGGTTGTGGTATGTGGTTACGGCGATGTAGGTAAAGGTTGCGCTCACAGCATGCGTACATACGGTGCGAGAGTTATTGTTACTGAAATTGATCCAATTTGCGCTTTACAAGCAGCAATGGAAGGGTTTGAGGTTAAAACCGTTGAAGACACCCTTGATGAAGGAAATATCTACGTTACAACAACCGGCAATTGCGATATCATTACGCTTGAGCATATGCTTAAGATGAAGGATCAAACCATTGTTTGCAACATAGGACACTTCGACAACGAAATTCACATCGATAGGTTGAATAATGCACCAAACGTAAAGAAAGTTAACGTTAAGCCACAAGTTGACCAATACTTCTACCCTGATGGACGTTCAATTTTTGTTCTTGCCGAAGGCCGTTTGGTTAACCTTGGATGTGCAACTGGTCACCCAAGTTTTGTAATGAGCAATAGCTTTACCAACCAAACCTTAGCTCAAATTGAGCTTTGGACAAAGAATTTGGCTGTTGATGTTTACAGACTTCCAAAGCATCTTGACGAGGAGGTTGCCCGCTTGCACCTTGAGCAAATTGGCGTTAAACTCACCAAGTTAACACAAAAGCAAGCCGACTACATTGGCGTTAAACAAGAGGGGCCATACAAACCAGAACACTATAGATACTAATAGATAAAGCTGCTTCGGCAGCTTTTTTTATCTCATCACATCACTTTTTTCCCTACATTAGTCATCTGTTAAAAACATTACTATATGGTAAAAAAGGATGGCTTTTTCAAAAGGATGCTTCAGTTTTACTTGAAGATTCTACAATTCTTGCTAAGGGATCTGTGGAGTGTAAGACTTGAAGAGTACCCTCCAAAAACAAAATTCCTTTTCAAATATCTAAGGATTGTTGTCCTCTCTCTTCGAGGATCAATTGAAAACAAAGTAACAATTAGAGCTTCTGCCTTAACATATTACACGTTAATGTCCGTTGTACCAATCCTTGCAGTAGGATTTGGAATTGCCAAAGGGTTTGGTGCCGACAAATATCTTGAGCAGCAGCTTACAGAAAGCCTTAAAGGGCAGGAAGAAATAGCAAGCAAACTGATATCATTCTCAAACTCATTGCTTGAAAAGACTGGTGGAGGGCTAATTGCCGGAATTGGAATTGTTTTCTTATTCTACTCTGTGGCTAAAGTATTAAGCAGCATTGAAACATCCTTTAACGACATATGGAAGATAGACAAAGCCCGAACCTTAAGCCGTAAATTCAGCGACTACCTTTCGATGATGCTGATCGCTCCTATCTTACTAATTGCAGCTGGCAGTATAAACGTTTATCTTGCTACATCCCTTAATACCATCGCTAAGCAAATCGAGATTATTGGATTTATTAGCCCATACCTTATGTTTGTTCTAAAATTTATTCCCTATTTGCTTATATGGATACTGTTTAGCGTTATGTATATTGTAATGCCAAACACCAAGGTCTCCTACCAATCGGGAATTATCTCGGGCATCATTGCTGGTTCGGCATTCGCTGTTACCCAGTGGTTTTATATCGATTGCCAAGTAGGCGTTTCAAAGTACAATGCCATTTATGGTAGCTTCGCAGCATTACCTCTACTTCTGATCTGGATACAGGTTAGCTGGATGATTGTCCTTTTTGGAGCCGAGGTATCTTTTGCAAACCAAAACGTTGATATGTACGAATTTGAAAGTGAAACAGAGCATATTAGTCCGCATTCAAAACGCAATCTATCATTATTAATTCTAAACTTTATTGTTAAACGATTCGTTAACGGAGAAAAAGCCCTTACAGCGCTTGAACTTTCACAAAGCTTAAAAATACCAGGTCGTTTGCTAAAATCGCTATTACATAACCTGATCCAGTGCAAAATTATTGTTGAAACCATAGATAACGATTCGAAAAACATTGCATACCAACCAGCTCAGCACATTGACAATCTTTCGGTGGCTTCCGTAATTAAAGCACTTGATAACCTCGGTGATACTTTTGAACCCGATTTACCCGAAATGAAAACCATTCTAGATATTTCCAATTCAATTACATCAAAAACGGAGGCGATAAAAGAGAATGTTCTGATTAGAGATATCTAAATAGTTATTTACTAAGTTTAATCGGGTGTTTGGTTTACTCATCACCCGATTATTTTTTATTTAAACACATTAACAAATTTACGAATGAAGGGTTATTGTTTTTATACATCTTTGCGTTGTAAAAAAACTTATTCATTTTTTTCGATAATTTCACCCTCAGTATAAAACTACACTTATGATTGACGCTTGGAAACAGTACTTTAAAGGCTTGAGCATCAAAAACAATTTATACGCTGTTCTTATTTGGCGCTTTGTATTAATTATGCTTCTTTTTTCAATTTGTCGAATTCTTTTCTACCTGTTCAATACAGGATTCTTCCAGAATATGACTTTCTCTGGTATGATGAGAATTATGCTCGGAGGCCTTGCTTTTGATACAACAGCCATAATCTACACTAACATACTTTATTTTCTGCTTTTCCTTCTCCCTTTTACGTTCAGGTACAACTCTATTTATCAAACCATATTAAAATACCTATTTATTGTAACCAACGGAATTGCTTTGCTAGCAAACTGTGCCGATATAATTTACTTCCAGTTTACTATGCGAAGGACTACCGCATCGGTATTTAGTGAGTTTAAACATGAAACAAATTTTGGCTCTCTTATACCCAAATTTATTGTCGACTACTGGTACATAGTGATAATTTGGATTGCGCTTGTTGCAATACTATTTTTTGCTTATGGCAAAATAAGCAAACCAAAAACCAACAAGGCATGGAAGTACAACCTAGCTTATTTTATAAATGGATTAATACTACTATTACTATGCGCAACCCTTATGGTTGGAGGAATGCGTGGAGGTTTTAGGCACAGTACACGTCCAATAACATTAAGTAATGCCGGACAGTATGTAAGCGAGCCACTCGAAGCAACAATTGTTTTAAACACACCATTTGCAGTATATCGCACGTTACATAAAAAAGCACTTAAAAAAGTTGATTTCTTTAAAACAGAAGATGAGCTAAACAAGGTTTTCACTCCAGTACAAAACCCTCAGCCTAAGAGCAGTTTTAAGAAGCAAAATGTTGTCATTTTCATCCTCGAAAGTTTTGGTAGAGAATATTTTAAGAGTTACAACCCCGACCTTGAGAATGGAAAATACAGTGGCTTTACCCCATTTCTGGATTCTTTGATTCCAAATGCACTGATGTACAAAAATTCATTCTGTAACGGGCGCAAGTCTATTGATGCTATGCCTTCAGTACTTGCAAGTATTCCTATGATGGTTGAGCCATATTTTCTTACTGGTTATTCGGGGAATAAGATCAACAGCATAGCATCTGTTCTTCGTAAAGAGGGATACTACACAGCATTTTTCCATGGAGCGCCCAACGGCTCAATGGGATTTCAAGCCTTTGCTAATGTTGCAGGATTTCAGGACTACTACGGCATGAATGAATACCCAAATAG
>Ga0116171_10004340_pt1 | contig 12792 bp, 9 predicted proteins | sample AD_JPNHW2_MetaG_FD_89798 | JGI IMG/M metagenome (GOLD analysis project Ga0116171, IMG submission 89798) | Active sludge microbial communities of municipal wastewater-treating anaerobic digesters from Japan - AD_JPNHW2_MetaG | ecosystem: Engineered > Bioreactor > Anaerobic > Digestate | place...
AAAAGACATTAATTCTTCTGATTACAACCGTCCTTCTGAATGGCTGTTCAGAGGTGAAACCTCCTGAACCATTTGGTCCGGTTCCATCTGAACGGCAACTTGCATGGCATGATATGGAATATTACATGTTTGCTCATTTTACAGTCAATACATTCACTTATAAAGAATGGGGCTATGGCGATGAAAAAGAGTCTGTTTTCAATCCTTCACAGCTCGATTGCCGTCAATGGGCGAAGGTTGCAAAGGAAGCCGGCATGAAAGGTATAATAATAACTGCAAAACACCACGATGGTTTTTGCCTTTGGCCATCTGAGTTTACAGAACATTCTGTGAAGAATTCACCATGGAAAGATGGACAGGGAGATGTTTTAAAAGAGCTCCGTAAAGCATGTGATGAGTTTGGCCTTAAATTTGGAGTTTATCTTTCCCCATGGGACAGGAACAGTGCTGTTTACAGTACTCCTGAATATTTAACTTACTACAGAAATCAGCTTCGTGAGTTGCTTACAAATTATGGTGATATCTTTGAAGTATGGTTCGACGGTGCCAATGGTGGTGATGGATATTATGGCGGTGCAAGGGAGAAGAGAAGCATTGATAACAAAACCTATTATGACTGGGCAAATACTCATAAGATAGTAAGAGAATTGCAGCCTTCTGCAATGATGTTCAGTGATGCCGGACCTGATACCCGCTGGGTTGGAAATGAAAGCGGTCAGGGGAGTCTTACAAACTGGTGCCTTCTTAAGAGAGATGAAATGTATCCGGGTGTTGGCGGAAGTGTTACTAAAATACTCGGCGAAGGTCAGGAAGACGGAAATTACTGGGTTCCTGCTGAAGTAGATGTATCAATCCGTCCGGGATGGTTTTACCATGAGAAAGAAGACTCTCTTGTACGGACACCTGAGAACCTGCTTGATCTATATTATTCTTCAGTAGGAAGAAACAGCAGCCTGCTTCTTAACATTCCTCCCGACAGGAGAGGCCTTCTGAATGAACATGATGTTAAATCGGTCCTTGCCTTTAAGGAATTGAGAGACAAGGAATTTAATAATGATCTTGCAAAAGGCAAAAAAGCTACTTCCTCTGCCAGCAGGGGTAAAGATTATAAAGCCATTAATGTAAATGACGGTAATTCTGAAACATATTGGGCTACAGATGATTCTGAAACAACCGGTGACATTATTATAGACCTGGGAAGTGAAACTGAAGTGAACAGAATCATTCTGCAGGAATATATCAGACTTGGTCAGAGGGTTCAGGAATTCAAAGTATCTGCATTGAGCAATGGAGAATGGGTACCGGTATTGGAAGGTACCACTATTGGACATAAAGTGATAAGGAAATTTCCTGTAGTAAAGGCTTCGAAAATTAAAGTCACTATTGTTAAATCGAAAGCCTGTCCGGTTATTTCAAACATTGAGCTTTACAGGGCTCCGGGAGAATAACGGAGAACGGAGACCGGAAACAGGGAAACCGGAAACCGGGAGACCGGAGAACGGAAACCGGAGAACGGAAACAGGAGACCGGAGACGGGAAACCGGAGAACGGAAAAAGGAAAGGATTTATTTCTGTGACAATATGTGTCTCGCCTGTGCTTTCTGTTTGACAAAAAAGTAATAATAAAAAACCACGGATTTTCTGATTATATGAATAATTCAGTAATCCGTGGTTTTATTTAAGAGGAGATAGCTGTTATTTATCAGGTACTCCAACAGTCTGTGCAAGTGTTATCTTCTGATTTGATCTTAGTCCCATCTCTGTAGCAAGACGGTCTTTCGATATAGATCCTCTGACAATGCATCCCAGGTTTGCTGATGCGCAGTAGAGATAGACATTCTGTGCAATGAATGCCGTGTTGGCATATGATAAGAGCAGGTCAGAATCGTCTATCTTTTCGCCTTCACTCTTACCTGACTTTCCAAGATCAGCAACGTACACAAGGTTCAATGCAGCGCTGCCGACAAAAGACTGGGTTCCGGTCAATCTTCGGAGATCTCCCTTCTTGATCAGCTTCAGCGAGTGAGATTTTGCCAAATAGAGATAAAGTCCTTCCGGCAATGTCACATACATATCAATTTCCTGATCATTCATTGCTGATGGAGCAGTTCTCCTGTCATCAGGTCTGTTGATCCCCCAGGCAGCCCAGAGCAAATCAGAGAGCTGTTGTTGCGACAAATTATCCTTTGTAAATGATCTCATCGATTGTCTTTCATTGAGTGCCTGCATAAGAGGTTTTCCTCCCTTTTTGTCAGGTGAGGGAAGCTTAATATCCTGTGCTGTAACATTCATCATTATTGTACCTGATAATAAAAAAAACAATAAGCCTAGTGTCCTTTTTTTCATAATAATGTTATTTGGGTTAAGATATTAATAATAAAAGTCAGATAATAAGATATTTGACCCTCTGTGATCATAAGTGCAATATCTGTGTAACCGTTTTTTGTAAAAGCAATGGTTGAAAACGCAGTAATATGTTTTAAGCTTTTCTTACAGTCTTTACCACGTCAACTGCTTCTGCAATCTTTTCAGTAAGTGTTTTCCAGTCTTTTTTCTGGATCAGATCTTTGGTAATAAGATTGGATCCGATTCCTACACATGCAACACCTGCATCAAACCATGCCTTAAGATTTTCAGCATTAGGTTCAACACCGCCTGTTGGCATTATACTTGACCACGGGCACGGGCCTTTTACTGCTTTTACAAAAGAAGGACCTCCTACTGATGAGCCAGGAAATATTTTAACTATCTCAGCACCAAGTTCTTCTGCATAGCTGATTTCTGACAGAGAACCGCAACCCGGGGCCCAGGCAATTTTCCTGCGGTTACAGACTTTTGCCATATCAGGATTCAGTACTGGGGAAACGATAAAATTGGCTCCGAGCTGAATATAAAGAGATGCTGTTCCTGCATCAACAACCGATCCGACACCCATTACCATTCCTGGAATCTCTTTTTCGGCCCATTTTCCAAGTTCGCTGAAAAGCTCGTGAGCATAATCGCCGCGATTGGTAAATTCAAAAACTTTTATGCCTCCGTCATAACATGCCTTAATAACGTTTCTGCATACCTCTGGATCCTTATGATAGAATACAGGAACAATACCTGCTTCTTTCATTTTCAGAATAACATCAATTCTTGCAAATCTTGCCATAATATTTAAATTTTATTTGAAGTTACTGTTAATGCACACAAATATACCTAATAGTGCTAAAGATTAAAAATTAGATTTTTACTTATTAGGTTTATTTAACAAAACAAATTACCTCTGAAAGTATAAAGAGTTTTCCTTTTATCTTTTTCCTTTTATCTTTTATCTTTCTTAATAAACTATCTTAGTAACTCAATTTTTTACAATGGCATTAAACTATATCTGGATAGCATTTTTCCTCATTGGGTTCCTTGTTGCGCTGGGGCAGCTGATTTTTGCGGGCAATACTCAAATATTTAATGATCTGATTAATTCGGTATTCTTAAATGCCAAAACGGGGTTTGAGATCTCTCTTGGATTGACAGGAGCTCTTACCCTGTGGATGGGATTGCTTAAAGTAGGAGAAAAGGGTGGAGTTGTAGCTATTCTTGGCAGACTTATAGGTCCTCTTTTTCAGAAGCTTTTTCCTGAATTGCCCAAAGGTCATCCTGCATACGGATCAATCATGTTGAACATATCTGCCAATATGCTAGGTCTTGATAATGCTGCCACCCCCATGGGACTTAAGGCAATGACTGAATTACAGGAAGCTAATCCGAAAAAAGATACTGCTTCTAATGCCCAGATAATGTTCCTGGTTCTTAACGCTGCAGGTCTTACGATTATTCCTGTGAGCATCATCGTTTACAGAACCCAGCTCGGGGCAGCTAATCCGGCTGATATATTTATTCCTATACTGATATCAACCTTTGCAGCTTCAATAACAGGAATGATCAGTGTTGCAGTGATTCAGAAAATCAATTTGTTCGATAAAGTCATTCTCTCGTATCTTGGTGGACTTACAGCAATAATTATTGGAATAATATGGTATTTCAGCGGACTTCCGAAGGAGGAGATATCAACGATTTCAACCTTTGCTGCAAACTTTATCCTGATGTCGATTATAGTTCTGTTCATTGTACTGGCATTCATAAAAAAAGTAAATGTTTATGATGCTTTTATTGAAGGGGCCAAGGAGGGATTTGGTATTGCCATTAAAATAATACCTTTTCTTGTTGCAATTTTGGTGGCAATAGGTGTTTTCAGAGCTTCAGGGGCTATGGACTTTCTTATTTCAGGCATTGCCTCGTTTTTTGCATGGCTGGGCATTGACACCCGGTTTACCGGTGCTCTTCCTGTTGCATTCATGAAGCCTCTTTCGGGAAGCGGGGCCCGGGGTCTGATGGTTGATGCAATGAGAACATACGGAGCCGACTCTTTTATTGGAAGGTTATCATGTACCATGCAGGGAACTACCGATACAACATTCTATATTATTGCCGTATATTTTGGTTCTGTAGGGATTAAGAATACAAGGTACTCGATAGGATGCGGTTTGCTTGCCGATCTTGCAGGTTTTACAACTGCAATATTTGTTGCATATCTCTTTTTTACCTAATTTTATAATTATCCTTTATTGAATCTTCATTAACCATTTCTTTTATTAGAAGTCAGCAATCTTCAATCCTCTGAATCCTTAACAGAAACTCTTTAATGAAAACAAAACCTCTCTCCTCAAACATACGATGGATAATCCTGTCGTTCCTGTTTCTGGCTACAACCCTGCTATATATAGACAGATCAGCACTCGGAATAATGGCTCCCTTCCTGCAGAATGACATTGGCTGGAACGAACAGCAATATGGCAATATAAATACTGCTTTTATGATCGGGTACGCTCTTTTCTTCCTTATTATGGGTTCTGTTGTTGACAAGATCGGAACAAAAGCAGGATACGCTATTTCAGTAGGTCTATGGGCGATTGCCCAGGCTTCTGCAGCGTTTGCAAAGACATGGATCGGATTTGCACTGTCGAGGGCAGGTCTGTCGGTTGGTCAGTCTGGAAATTTTCCTGTAGCAAATAAAGTCCTTGCCGAATGGTTCCCTAAGAAAGAAAGAGCTTTGGCTGTGGGAATCTTTAACGGAGGCGCAAATGTAGGGACTCTAATATCACCACTTGCCATCCCGGTTATTGTTGCTGCATTTAATGATGACTGGAGAGTGGCTTTTATCTGGACTTTGCCCATTAGTATAATATGGATTACATGCTGGATTTTGTTTTATAATAAACCTGAAAACCATCGCTTTGCAAGTAAAAGTGAATACGATTATATAAACAGCGATGTTGCTCCTGAAACAGGCGGTAAGGTTAGCTGGGGTGTTCTTCTGAAGACAAGGGAAGTATGGGCAATATGTATCGGGAAATTTCTTGCTGATCCTATATGGTGGTTCTATCTCTTCTGGGGTGCTAAATTTCTGAATGGAAAATTTGGATTGAATCTGAAAGAGATAGGGATTCCTTTTTTCACGATCTATCTTATTTCGTGGATAGGAGGAATTTTTCTGGGATGGCTTTCATCGAAATTCCTTAAGATGGGATGGTCTTTGAATAAGGGAAGAAAGATGGGATTTTTTTTCTGCGCCATATTTGCTCTGCCTGTGATGTTTGTTCCCCATACCAACAATGTCTGGATAGCGGTTGCATTGATTGCTGTTGCTGCCGGAGGTCATTGTGGTTGGTCAGCCAACATATTCAGTCTTATGTCGGATATCTTTCCCAAAAAATTAACCGCCTCAGTGACAGGGATAGGAGGGTTTGCAGGAGCCGTGGGAGGTGCCCTTATAGCTCAGCTGGTTGGCAGGGTATTGCAAAACCTTGGAACGGACGGTTATGTTATTCCTTTCTTTATTGCCTCTGTTGGCTATTTTATTGCTCTTACGATAATGCATCTATTAGTTCCGAAAATAAAACCATTAAATCTATAAATAGTAATGAAGAGTTCTGAACGATTGAATATTACACTCAATCATAACGAACCTGACAGGGTGCCGTACGATCTTGCCGGGACGACTGTTACAGGTATAAATAAAAAGGCTTATGTGAGAGCCATGAAACTCCGAGGATTATCTCCGGAATATGATAAGAAAGAGGTTGATCCTGTTCAACAGATTGTTACACCTGTAAGGGAAACCCTGGAAAAACTTCAATCAGATATAAGGCGTATCGGCGCGAGGAGAATTCCTGACTTTGAAAAAGTTGTAAGAATAAAGGATGGTGTATGGGAATTCACAGATGTATGGGGGTGCCTTTGGAAAATGGATGAATCGAAAGATTTTTATTTCAATCAGTATACCTATCCTATGGAGCAGTTTTCTTCAATAGATGAAGGATTACTGAACTATAAATTTCCGAAGTTTGATTGTCATGCCGACATAATCAGAAATGATTTGGCAGAGCAGATAAAAGATATATATGATTACGGTGTTATTGCTGACAGAAATTGTGCCGGTCTGACTGAGATATCATTACGGATAAGGGGATATCAGAACTGGTATTGCGATACAATGATGGATCCAGTAGGTGTAGAAAAACTGCTTGATCTTATTCTTGAGTATAAGTTTAATTACTGGGATCTGGTTATTGACTGGCTTATTGAGCATGATCTTCAAAACAGGGTAAGTGTGGTGGCTGAGTGTGATGATCTCGGAACACAGACTTCCACTCTTCTTGATCCTGATTATTTACGGGGGACTGTAATCTCAAGGTTCGGAAAGCTGTGGTCGCATATTAAGAAGAGATTGCCTCACGTAAAGATCTTTATGCACACATGCGGATCAGTGCGGGTACTGCTTCCTGACCTGATTGAAGCCGGACTGGACATTCTTAATCCAGTCCAGTTTACAGCGGCAGACATGGAACTGAAAGGTTTGAAAAAGGACTTTGGAAAAGATCTGGTATTCTGGGGTGGCGGAGTTGACACACAATCAACTCTGAAGAGCGCCCGGCCTGAACTTGTAAAAGATGAGGTAAAGAAGATACTCGATATAATGGCTCCCGGAGGAGGTTTTGTATATGCTCCGGTCCATAATGTTCAGGAAGATGTGCCCCCTGAGAATTTCTGGGCAATGTGGGATACTCTGATGGATTATGGAAAATATTAATTTGGTATCAGAATAATAAATGATCATGAGCGTATTAACAACATCAATACTTGTGGCAATCAGCATAATTGCAATTATCTGGCTTACATCCAGGCTAAAGCTCAATGCATTCATAGCCCTCTTTCTCGTATCGCTCTTTCTTGCTTTTACCACTCTCCCGGCAAATACGATAATAAGTACAATCAAGGAAGGATTTGGCAGTACCATGGCCTCCATAGGATTTTTAATCATTCTCGGGGCAATTATTGGTATTACACTCGACAAAACGGGAGGAACACTGAGTATTGCACGATATATCCTTTCGAAAACCGGAGAGGCCAGAAGTGCTTCAGCATTAGGTATAACTGGATTTATCACCGGTTTGCCCATATTTTGCGATTCAGGATTTATCATTTTAAGCGGACTGGCCAAGTCGTTCAGCTCAAAATCAAAACAGGCTATGCCATTCATGGCGACAGTACTGGCATGTTCACTTTATTCTGTTCATTGTCTGAGACCTCCTCATCCGGGAGCCCTTGCTGCTTCGGGCATGATTAAAGTAAATATCGGCTATCTGATCATTATCGGAACGATCTTTGCAATCCCCGGTGCTCTGGCAGCATATTTCTGGAGCAAATGGATGACAAAGGGGAAAAACTATCCTCCGGCCAAAGAGATAATTGTTCAGGATAGTGACGAAGAAGATAATCTTCCTCCTGCATTTATGTCATTTCTTCCGATTGTTGTTCCTCTTCTACTCATAGCCTCCCGTTCGTTGTTCAGTCTTATTGACAAAGGCGGACAAAACATCTTTTCAAAGATATTTCTTTTTGCAGGAGAGCCTGTAATTGCTTTATCTGCAGGAGTTCTTCTGGCTATGTTACTGCTTAAAGAAAAGTCAGTTGTATCAATGAATGCAGTATTCTCAGAGGCAGTCGAAAAAGCTGGTCCGATTCTTATCATAACTGCTGCCGGAGGAATGTTTGGAATGGTTATCAAGGCAACAGGGGTGGGCGAAGCAATGGGAGAGTTACTTGCAGGAACGAATATAGGTCTGGTGGTGCCTTTTCTTATTGCTTTAGTGATGAAAACGGCACAGGGTTCATCAACAGTGGCAATAATAACAACGGCATCATTTGTGGCGCCTATGATATCAATGCTGGGACTCGATTCAGAATGGGGCAGGATATTTACAATGCTTTCGATGGGTGCCGGTTCAATGATCGTCTCCCATGCCAATGATTCATACTTCTGGGTAGTAACAAAGTTTTCTGATATTGATTCGGGAACTACCCTTAAGATTTATTCCTCATCTACAATAATAATGGGATTGGTAGTCTTTGCCTGTGTATGGATCATGTCATTTGTAATTCTGTAGAATGTTTATATTTATATTAAACAATTTTTAATTTTTTGATAGAATTATGGATCACAAAACAATGGCCGATCATATTTTCAGGGCAGGAGTCGATTGTGTCCTTCCTGAAAAGCTGATAATGCGATCCATGAAGCTGGATGATGGTTACCTGACTATTGGTACATTAAAGTTTTCTCTTGAAGACATAAGGAATATATATGTTATTGGCGCAGGGAAAGCCAGTGCATTGATGGCTGCAGCGGTCGAAAAGATACTTGGTCCCCGTATAACAGGAGGTCATATAGTTGTCAAATATGGCCATTCGTGTATGCTGAAATATATTGATGTAACGGAAGCAGGACATCCTGTTCCCGATTTAAACGGATTTAAAGCAACTGAAGAGATATTGAAAATTGCCGGTAATGCTGAGGAGAGCGATCTTGTCATTTGTCTTTTATCGGGTGGAGGCTCAGCTCTTCTTTCTGATTTTCCCGATGGATCTTCTCCTGAAGAGATGATGATAATGAATGACCTCCTTGTTAACTGCGGAGCCTGTATTAAGGAGATTAATGCCGTACGAAAACATTTATCAAAAGTCAAGGGAGGACAATTGGCCAGGAAAGTGTATCCAGCAACGATGGTAAGCCTTATTCTTTCAGATGTTCCGGGCAATCCACCCGATGTAATTGCTTCCGGACCAACAACCCCCGATACTACTTCTTTTAAGCAGGCGCTTGATGTTCTGGGCAAGTTCGATCTGGTAAAATCAACTCCTGCCGGAATTTTAGATTATCTGAATGCCGGTGAGGCTGGTATAAAAGAGGAAACCCCTAAGCAGGGCGACCCTGTTTTTGAAAAAACATATAACATTCTGATCGGAACCAATCGCCTGGCATTGGAGGCGGCCTGTCAGAAAGCGAGGGAATATAATATTAACCCGGTCATCATTGATGATCAGCTTCAGGGCGATGTTAACACTATTGCTGAGTATATCATTGAAACATCGTTGAAGTATAAAAACGATAAGGAAGAAATAAAGCCGGTCTGCCTTTTATTTGGAGGTGAGACAACAGTAAAAATGACAGGTAAAGGCAGGGGTGGAAGAAATCAACATCTGGCATTATTGTGTGCATCACTTCTTGACAACAACCGTGGGATTACAATACTCTCAGCAGGAACTGACGGTACTGATGGTCCAACAGATGCGGCAGGAGCTGTTGTTGACTCCTTTACAGTCCGCGATGCTCTGCTGGATAATATTGATCCAAAAAAATACCTGGAGGATTTTGATTCTTATCATTTCTTTAAAAAAGCAGGCGGACAAATAATTACCGGTCCCACAATGACTAATGTGATGGATATAATTGTTGCAATAATAGAGTGATCTGAATCAGAACCTGAATAAGTGGAAGAGATGTCCTCATGATATTTTTTATTTATTGATAATATTTAATCAAATAGCAGGATAAGAATATGAATAGCTGGAATTATTTGAAGCGCCCTGCTGGTCTGAGTTTACTCGCCACTTCGGTGATGTCGGCTTTTACTGCTTGCAGCAACGAGCAGAAGAGCATTAAGAAGCCTAATATTATCATGTTTCTTGTTGATGATATGGGTTGGCAGGATACATCGGTACCTTTCTGGAAGGAAAAAACCCCATTGAACGAACGGTATGTGACCCCGGCGATGGAACGGCTTGCAAGTGAAGGGATGATATTCACCCAGGCATATGCTTCAAGCGTCAGTTCGCCTTCCCGCGTCAGCTTAATGACAGGAATGAATGCTGCCCGTCACAGAGTAACCAATTGGACCCTGGAGAGGAATGCTTCTGTGGACGGTAAAAGTGATAATCTGGCCTTTCCTGATTGGAACGTAAACGGAGTACAACCGGTTGATACAATAACTCATTCAGTCTATGCAAGAATGCTGCCACAGATACTGAAGGACAATGGCTATTTTACCATCCATTGCGGAAAAGCACATTTCGGTGCCATGACAACGCCGGCTGCCAATCCTTTGAATTGCGGATTTGATATCAACATTGCAGGACATGCTGCAGGAGGCCCGGGAAGCTATTGGGGCACAGAAAACTTCGGGAACAAAGTAAAGGGAGGGCACACCCTTCCCTGGGGTGTTCCCGGGCTTGAACAGTATCATGGTGATACGATTTTCCTTACTGAAGCTTTAACCCGGGAAGCTGTAAAAGCTCTTGACAGGGCAAAAACCTCAGTGAAGCCGTTTTACCTGTACATGGCACATTATGCTGTACATATTCCTCTGTATGCTGACCGGAGATTTTATCAGAGATATATTGATAAAGGACTACCTGAGATGGAAGCAAGATATGCTTCAATGGTTGAAGGAATGGATAAAAGCCTTAATGATCTGATGATTTATCTTGATAAAAATGGTTTGACAGAGAACACTATAATCCTCTTCATGTCTGATAACGGTGGCTTTAGTCTGAGTCCGCGCGCGGGTGAATTGCATACTCATAATAAACCTTTAAACAGTGGAAAAGGATCTGCTTATGAAGGAGGTATCAGGGAACCGATGATAGTAAAATGGCCGGGTAAAGTTAAACCCGGATCTAAATGTGATGATTATCTGCTTATTGAAGATTTTTTCCCGACAATCCTCGAGATGGCACAGGTTAAAAATTACAAAACAGTCCAAACCATTGATGGGAAGAGTTTTGTACCAATGTTGTTGCAAAAAGGCACTACTGCCCTGAACCGAGATCTCTTCTGGCACTTTCCCAATAACTGGGGACCAACAGGGCCCGGTATAGGAACCACAAGTACCATACGCAGTGAAGACTGGAAATTGATATACTATTGGGAAGACAGACATTTTGAATTGTTTAATATCCGTGAAGATATTGGCGAACATAATAACCTGGCTGATAGGCAACCTGAAAGAGTAAAGGAACTGGCTGTTAAACTCGGAACATATCTTCGCAGTGTTGATGCCCAGCGCCCGTCGATTAAGACAAACGGAAAACTTGTTGCATGGCCCGATGAAACAACATGGTTTACTGACAACCCGAAATGAACTTAACTCATAATTAACCCCTAAACCCATGAAACATCTGTTTTTCATTCTATCTGTTTTCTTAATTTTGATTTCGTGTAACAATCAGACTAAAACGAAATCTACTGTATCAAACCAGGCGGCAGTACAACTGACAGACACATCAGACATGACCAATAACTTTTATGATAATACTGAAACTTATTCCCTTCCGGTAAAGGAACTGAAAGTTGAGGGAGAAGTTGAAAATCCGGGGAAGGTCGATTTTTCAGCTCTTCCGGTACATTCCGTTATAGTGAAGGAGACACTTCTTGATAGTACCGGCGGCGACAGGTTCGTAGGTGCTTACAGGTACGATGGTTATTCTCTTTTCGACATCCTTGACAAAATGATACTTAAAAAGTCGAATAGTGATAAATTCAGACCAATCATTGATGTTTATGTTGAAGTAGAAAATGAACTGGGAGAAAAGGTTGTCTTCAGCTGGGGAGAGATTTATTATCCGAACAATCTTCATAAGATCATAATAGCAACAGGAGTATCGAGGATAGTTCCTTCCAAGACGAAAGATCTGTGGCCTCTTCCGGCTGAGAGCAGGATTGTGGCAGCAAGTGATCTTGTCACCGAAAGAAATATCTCATCACCGGTAAAAATCACAGTTAAAACATTTCCAAAGTCTTTTGTTGTAACAAAGGATTTATCTCCTTTGTACTCATCCCAAATAAAGCTTTTCAGCTTTTCAAAACCTGCAGGAGAGATAGTTGATCTTCCTGAAGATGTTAATACAGAGACTTTTAACACAATATTCTATGGCAGGGGAAGAGGAATTCACAGCACATCTCCATTTACAGGAGTTCCTCTGAAAGATCTTCTCCTGAAATATTATCCTTTCAGCAGGGAAAACCTGCAGTCGGGAATAATGTGTTTTGCAGGTATCGATGGTTACCGGTGCGCTGTTACTTATTCCGAACTGTTCAACCGTAATGATCAGCAGGAATTCCTTCTGATCAAAACCAAACCGGAAGAGGATGGAGGTCTGTTCAGAGTCTTTCCGGCATGCGATTTTTTTTCCGACAGGGCAATAAAGTCAGTCAGCGAGATACATCTGGGATTCTGATTATTTCAACATGCTTTTTCTTCGTCGTCCTTCTCCGTCAGCAGCACGCAATGCAGCCACCACTGCTTTTGGGGTTATTTCACCTGCTTCGTTGTGTATTGTTTCACCTTCGGCACACGAGGCTTCCCCTACAAGCATCAGACTTTCATCTGAAGGATCTTTCATTCCCATTTC
>Ga0116171_10004341_pt1 | contig 12785 bp, 13 predicted proteins | sample AD_JPNHW2_MetaG_FD_89798 | JGI IMG/M metagenome (GOLD analysis project Ga0116171, IMG submission 89798) | Active sludge microbial communities of municipal wastewater-treating anaerobic digesters from Japan - AD_JPNHW2_MetaG | ecosystem: Engineered > Bioreactor > Anaerobic > Digestate | place...
TAAGTATTTCAGCTTTTGATCGCACCCCATTATATAAGGTTTTTATGAACGAGAATTACCAAAATGTCAAAGAACAAAATTATAATCAATTGATATTGTTCTAACTAAGACGCAACGCTAGTGATTTTGTTTTAAACCTGTTGTTGGGTAATTACATTTAAAGGATAATTATATTTAATAAAATGCATTAGAACTATATATTTTTTGAAAAGTCCAAAATTAAAAAATATTCTTTGAAATTTCTACAAATGGTGGAATTTTTTTCTCCAGTGCGTTAGATATGCGCTCATATGTTTCATACTGCATTTAATAGACTCCTAAATAAACCCCACCTTCCGCTTACCTGTATTTTCCATACCTCGCTCCGGATTAAATAATTCAGCAAGCGACATTGGACCGTTAACCTTAATTTTTAAACGATGTTTGGTTGCAAGAAATTCTGCCTTTTCCTTATCAAGCAAACCAAACTCATAATGAACTGCTAATCGTCCCTTTCTGATCATAGCGGAATCTATACTTTTAAATGGCAGGTTAAAAGTACAGATTACCCTAAAATGTAAGGCATCTCCCATCAGACCGTCGCTTAGGTTAAGCAGGTTGCTGATGGCCATTGAGTATAACCCTTGTCCACGGGAAGAGACAAGTATTTCACAATCCTCAACGATGATGATGCTGTTTTTGTTTTCAAGGAGGAATGCAAGTAATGCTGGTGCTGTTATATCAACAAGCCCTTCGGGGGAAAATAAAATATAATTTGCTGGCTCCTTGTTTATAAGAAACCTGAGATAGGTTGTTTTTCCTGTTCCGAAGTTACCCGTAAGCAGTGCGACTCCATTATGATTTTTTTGCCGGACAAAATTAGCCATTGATTTGTGGAAAGGTTCAATGGTGCTGTTGTAATATGCATTTAAGGATCTTATTTTTGTTTTTACCGGATGGTCCTTCAGGTAATACCCTTTATTAATATCAAAATTCAGTAGCTTAATGGTATTGTTTACATTTGATTCCCTGTTAATGGCAAGATGCTTTTTAATAAAACCAACCAACTTATTTACCGTTGCGATATCAGCTTCTGCAGAAAACAAAATCCACACATATGAGGAGTCATCATTTTCCCACTCTCTGGAAACATGCACCCATATTTCATTTGCTATGACGGCCAGGCACTGGCAGAGATCACATCCGTTTCTACAGGTGATTTCCTTGTAATAATCATGTTCGTCAATTTCAAACTTTTCAATGATAAGTTCAGAAAATTTATTGGAATCCTTCAATACATGGTCAAAGGAAATCTGTATCGGCAGTTTGCCGTATAAAGAAATGAAATGGCGAACAAATACTCGGGGATTCCACCCGGAAAAATGTATTAAATCATAAGGAATATTGCTGAAGGATGCTGTGTTTTTCATTTTTCAGGCTGAGTAAATCCGATTCTTCTGGTTTCGTATGATGTGAAGTCCGGTGTCCCGCTGCCGTATATATCTGCCAGGATTTGCGGACTATCATAGGTTATATTAAGGTTTAACTTTTTGGCCAGCAGATTTGCTTTTTTTGTTTCAAGATTGTCAAATTCATATCTTGCAATAAGTCGGCCTTTTCGCAGCAGAGCCTTATCAATGTTTCTCAAATTGGAATTAAACGTACAAATGATCTTCAGTTTAAGTGCATCGGAAAGCAGTCCATCACCAAGGTTCAGGAGATTCGAAATCAGTGTGGATGCATTTCCATGCTCACGGGACATGATCGCCTTTTCACAATCCTCAATTACCAGAACACTCCCCGGATATTTCGAAATGAAGGGGATAAAGGAAGGCTCATCAATGGAATTGAGAAAATCAACGGGGAAATAGATAAACTTTGCTTTGACATTTGCTATCAGGTGACGAATATATGTTGTTTTTCCCGTCCCCGGTTTTCCGTGCAGAAGAATAAGGCCGTTGGCTGCAGGGTTCCCTAAAAAATCCTCCATGATGGTATTGATATTTAGAAAACTGTCATTATAATTTTCCTTTATATTCATTGAAAATTGCCGCATGTCAAATTCTTTAAGGCTAAGCTCTTTTCCGCGGACAATCATGTGGAATTTTTTACTTCTGTCGCTCTTGTCAGCAAGGAATGGCTGGATATCTTGAATAAGCTGCTGGATTTTGGGCAGGGAAACGGCTTGTGAATATAAAATACCTATTTCTTGTGCGGCAAAAACCCAAATGTTTGGTTCTATTGCAAGGATAAATTCATCTGAAATTTTTTGACCTTTTTCTTGTAATTTCGAAAAATCATAATTAATACAGGAATAAAAAATCTGTTGCCTGGTTAATTTATATTTCTTAGTCAGGAAACTACAAAGGTCATCAATTCTCTCATCTTCAATTATTTGTTCAAAAGAAACCGAACTTGGAAATTCATTGGTCAGCCGGATGAAATATTTAAAAAACGTGATTCGTGTGGTATCATCGTATATAAATGCCATGTCGGCTGGAACCTTGCTGAAATCAATTTTCATTTTTTTCAATGTTTTTTTCATTTTTTAAGTAATAAAGGTCCGAAAGTACCATGGATTTCGGTTCAGAAATAGTGATCAGGCGTTTCAATATCCATTTTTCTACAATGTCTGCCGAAAGTTCCCTGAATTCATAATGAACCTGAAGCCTTCCGCTTCGAAGAAGCGCAGCATCAATTTCTGAAACCGGTGAATTAAACGTACAGATTAAGTTTATATCAAAAGCATCTGCAAGTAACCCATCACTCATATTGAGAATGTTTGTAATTCCAGTTGTCAGGTTACCGCTATCTCTCGAACGCAAAATGCGTTCACAATCCTCCATAACAAAAATGGAGCCCTTCGCCAGATGCAGGTTTTTAATAAAATCCGGATCTGTAATATAATCCATCATATTTGCAGGAATATAAATAAAAGGTTTCTGCACTTTTTCAGAGAGATGTCTCAGGTAATGTGTTTTTCCAGTTCCCGGCTTGCCGTTCAGAATAACCAATCCACTTGTACTACGGGATCTGAGAAACTTTTTTATTTTTTTATCAGCGACAATAAAATCACTATTATAGGATAAATTGAAATTAACCCTGTAGCGCCTCACGTCAAATTTTCGCAAGATCATGGCATTTTCTTCCCCAAAATCCGATAGATTCATCCCTTCGAATAAATAAAATCCCTTTTTATGCTTTTCATTATCAAGGTGCTTTTTAATTATATCCTTAAGATTATCAATTTCACTTCGCGAAATGCTTTTACCATATAATAAAAAGCAACAGTCAGGGTGAAAACTTATGACTAATGATGTTTTCAAGAGGATGGTAACCTGTCTGTTTTCCCCGGCATCATTTATCCATGTTGTATAAATAATCCTAGGGTCGTTTTCTGCAATCTTGTATATTTTACACAGTTGTGAAAAAAAGGTATTTGTATTTATTTTTTTATAGACGTAATAACGATCAGGAATTTCTCCATATAAATGAACAAAAAGCTTATATGGGTCAATATGATTTCTGTCAAATAAGGATGTGGTCATTTGACCGAAATACGACTTATCCACTGTTTTCATTTCAATTTAGAATATAGTTATATCTCAAAAGATGCTTGTTAATGAATAAATTCCGTAGCGGCTTCCATTAAATCCGGATCCGAATATACTGACATTTTTCAAATATGCACAAACTTTTTCCATAACACAATTATTTTGGCCTGACTAAAATACATCCTTTTCTGGATTTATCAAGGCGTAAAAAAACATTGCCAAAAAGGAGTACCATGTGATATTTTTCTTAACTTTGACAATAAAAATTTTCTCAAAACCAACATATAACATTATGGACAATATAGAGCTTTATCACGGCGAATTACCTGTAAACTTTGAAATGAAATGCCCACTAGCATTAGTATTAGATACATCTGGCTCCATGGAAGGGGAGTCAATAAAACAGCTAAATGATGGCCTTCAGGTTTTTCAGCAGCAAATTACTAACGATTTAACGGCTGCATCCCGACTTGAGACAATGCTCATTAGTTTCAATTCAGAAATTGAAATTATACAGGACTTTGCCTTGTTGTCTGGATTTCAAATGCCTACTCTGAAAACAAGAGGAACAACCAAAATGGCAGATGCAATTCATTTAGCCATAACGAGAATAACTGCAAGAAAGCAGTATTATAAAAATTCCGGTTTAACGTATTACAGACCCTATATTATTTTAATAACCGACGGTGTACCTGACGGTGATCAAGATATGGGCGGAATTGAAAAAAAGATAATCAATGGAGTTGAAAATCACGAATTTCGATTCTGGGCTTTCGGTGTTACCGGAGCTGACATGAACCTGTTAAAAAAAATATCCCATCCGGAGTTTCCACCTCAATATCTCAAAGGTTCTGATTTCACTACGTTCTTCAAATGGTTGTCAAAGAGCATGACAGCTATCACACACTCCAAACCAGACGAAAAAATAGACATTTCGCCAAAATCCGAAGAAGAAAACCCATTTTTACTTACCATGTAATTCAGATTAATGGCAAAAAATCAGTGGGTGATTGTTGGGGCATCTGCAAGAGGATTATCACATATTAAAGAAGATATTCCCTGCCAGGATAGTTTTTACTACGAAAGGATTAATGACGACTCCGGAATAGTTGCACTTTCAGATGGTGCCGGTTCATACTCAAATTCACACCTTGGCTCTTCAATTACTGTAAACACACTTGTTAACAGGGCAAAAGAAATAGTTTTACTTTTTGACAGCGATTTTTTTGAACTCCATGCCTGGAATGATCTACTATGGCACAATACCAGTTTGAAGATCATGCTCGAAGTACGTAAAGAACTACTGGTCTATTCCCGTACTGCTGATTTGAGGATGGAAGACCTTAGTTGCACCTGTCAGCTCTTGATTTATACAAAAAATCTTATCCTTTTTGCACATGTAGGTGATGGTCGTGCGGGATACCGCGATTTACAAAATGACTGGCACGCCCTGATGACCCCTTATTCCGGAGAGGAAGCGGGCTCCACAGCCTTTATTACAAATAACATTGAAAAATATGACCTATTGAGATCGGTTGTGGTCCGAACTCCTTTTAACGCTTTTACCATGATCAGTGATGGTTGTGAACGGATAACGTGGGAAATTGCCAGTCAGACCGGAAATGATATAGTTATAACCAATAAACCGTTCGCAAAATTCTTTGATGCAAACATTCTATACTTAAAAGCCAAAAGCAATGAATGTAACGAAATGGAACTAAATTCCATATGGGCGGAATATCTGGAAGGCGGGACTGGTGACTTCGCTAATGAAAGTGATGATAAAACCATCATTATCGGTTTGCTAAATAAATAAGAATGCCGGGATCTGACAGACATAAACGACAGATGCATATTTCGAATACTCCTTTTGCTTCAGGAGGAGAAGGCTCTATACATAATATCCCGGAGTGTCCTGATATAGTTGCCAAAATTTTCAGTAGTAATGCCAAGATAGGGTACTATGAAAAGAAAGTGTCCTATATGATAGAAAATCCTCCGTTTCAAGAACCCTCCAATGAAACCATTAAAAATATGCTGATCTGGCCCCAAACAAAGCTTAGGAAAAATGGCATATTCATCGGTTATAGTATGCAAAAGCTGCGGGAGTCCGTAACCCTTAAAAACCTTACAGTTTTAAATTCCCCTTTATTACAATTACCGCCATGGGATAAGTATCACCGGGGAAGGCCTGAGAGTTTTCTGAATCGCCTGAAAATATGCTATAATCTTGCAAATGCTTTGAAATTACTTCATCAAAACGAAAAATATACCATGGTCGATCTTAAGCCTGATAACCTTATGATTGCCCCAAATGGACTATTTTCCGTCGTTGATATTGATGGCGTTCAGATTGCAGAATATAACAAAGTGATTTTTTTTGCCCAGGCATATACTGAAGACTATGCGCCACCTGAAATGAAAACCCTTAATCATAAAATAGAGTGTATTCCGGTTGAATGGGACTATTTCTGTTTTGCAATAATAGTATATGAAATTCTTCTTGGTATACATCCGTTTCAGGGCACACCCAAAAAAGGAATCCCATCGCTTAGCAGCAATATTATCCATGGACTTTTTGCAAATGGATCACGAAAAAAACAACTATCTGCCATACCCGCCCAGCACAGTAATTTCAAAGAACTCCCAAGGCCGGTCAGGGAATTATTAATGAAAACATTGGATAAGGGAGCCTTTAAAATTTCTTTAAGAGCTTCTTTTCAGCAATGGATAGATGTTCTGAAAGCTCAGGTTCACAATGAACAGAATGAAAAAATTATTTCGATCAGCCGGGGTGTGCGTAAGCCTTTATGGAAAATGGAAACAGTTAACTTTTCATTTCAGAACCTTATTAATAATAAACTATTGGCATATGCGGGAATTACAGGCTTATTATCCCAAATAAAGAATAAGGTAAACAGAATTTGTTTCCAGATTCATTTCTTGCTGTTGATAATTCGTTCAGGCGGGTTGGCATTCATTCAAATCATTGGAAATTTTTTCCGGCCTGGCCACGTCGGAATTTTGTTTTTCTACTGCCATACTTCTGTTATAAATGACAATAAACTCACAATCTTTCTGTCAGATATTTTCATTTTGCCTGCTTCTAAAAACGATTTATCCATAGCAGAAAAGATATTTTTAAATGCACTTGCCAAAGATTTTCCAAACAATAATTTCAACTTTAAAAGAATTTTTTTCGGAAAATTTGATTCTTTTACTATTGCAAAAAATGAGTATTATTCTATATTTAATTCGTACTTGAGTAAAAAACCTCAAGTAAATTTTGTTATGACCCATTAAGAAGTTGTTAAGATTTATAAAGAAGTAGCTGTACTTCTGGTTTGCAATAAAACCTTTTGTCACCAACAAAAAAATAGCCCCACTAAATAATTACAAATCCCTAACAGCACGTACAAGGAAAGGAAAACGCGTTAGAAAGTTTTGCTGAATGCCATTCATGAAATCCTGCCCCATTGCATAGCTGTTAGTGGTCTCTGTAGAACTCCAATAGAGGTCGTTCTCAAAATTCCCCTTACCCTTCATATACAATTGGTCATACATAGCCTTAAGTTCCTCCTTCGTTGGAAGCCTCCAGCCGCTGCCTAATTCCGAGCATCGTTTTTTTGCTTGTTCCCAATTCATTCCCTCTGAAAAGTCATTGTCGGCAACCTGTAATTCATCTCCGGTAACAGTATTTTTAATTTTCAACATATTTTTGAATAATTAAATTAATTTCTCTTCTATTTAAAGAGGCTTTTCTGTAATTGCTATTAAAATTATTTTTTTTTGTTTCACAAAGGACACCATGATACTTTAGTTGTATTTTTTAAGATACGATCAAGTTTATATTCAAAATGGCAGGTCATTACTTCCCCTGGTATCTGCCATTTTCACAACCCTTAAATTGTTGATAGATTCGCATAAATAATCGCATGGCACGTCAGAAATAAAAACAGGCATGTCTTTGAGTTTTACATTAAGAGATTTTATCTTTTTGCGCATTTTCTCAATATCTTTTAATTTGGAATCTAAAATAACATTTAGTCGTTCCTGTTTTTTTTCATTAAATGGGCCTTTTGCGTTAATAATTTCCAGGGCTGGTTTCAGGAAAGTTTCTTCGGTAAGTTTCTCTTTAGGCATAACCTTTTTAAGCAAGTTATCAATGGATAAATGATACTCTTTAATAATTTGGGGAAATCCCTTCCCTTTTAAATTGGAATCAAAATCATCCACAACACCATCACGTTTATAGAATACAACTGCAAATATTGAGTCTGGAATTAAGCAACTTATTTCCTCCGCTCTGAGAATGGTCTTTTTTACCCAATTAGTTTCAGCAACTATACATGATTTTATGAATTTATCGACTTTTTGTTTAGCGCCCAGGCATTCAGAAGCGTATGCCAAAGCAGCACACTCTTCAACACTCAATAGCATCTTGTTTTTTCTAACTGCTCTGATTATTTTATTGAGATACTGCTGTGCTTTCATTTCCGTCAAAAAGGAATTATGCAAAAACATCATTTTATACAATGGTGAATTTTCCCTGTAGTACCCTCGCATGGAACGGGCAAAAGACAGATCCTTAGATGAAAAATGATTTTCTTTTCTGATAAGGCCATTGTAAAAACGCGAATTTGATTGTAAAAATTTTTCCTGGGGAAAATACTCGTAAAAATCCGAGCCACTCAAAAAAGCTTCATTCCCTTGCCAGACTTTAGGGAAGTGCCTGAAAAGCATAAGATGCTTGTAATATAATTCTTCTATGTATATCAAAGTTCTGGGGTCTGAATATATTTCCCAATTAAATGGACCGTTTGTCTCACTCTGACATATTCTCCTTTCTTTGTTTTGTGCGCTTGGATAGATTATGAATTTGATTATTTCACCATCCATATCCCACTCGATGGATAATTGAGTGAAAACTAATCCGGGAAATTTTTTGCAGATGCTATCGAGATTGGCGGAATATTCCCTGCTATTGAAGTAATACTTTAAGGAGTTTTTGTCCTTTTCAACTAACAAGCTGAAGCCGCTACCCCACCAGTTTCCATAATTCTTCAAACGCCAGTAATACTCAACAGACCCCCTGATTGCGCCCCCGGGCTCTTTGATGTTTTTGGGTACCGGAAGCAGTTTGGTGAAACAAAACTCTTCGCCTTCTCTCAAATATGCTTTTTTAAAAAATTGGTCAATTAATTCCGGTGATCCCTTGATTGATACCAAATTATATGCTATTTCGCCCATTTTACTTTATATAAAAATTGTTTAACAGATGCTCATTAGTTGAAGTTAATATTTTATAAAGGTCTTTAAAATTCATTTATTTGAAACGAGTCAGTTTTTATTTTAAAAATAACCCTTTTTCGTATCTTTCTTCGTTGCAATTTTTTTACAATACGCTATTCTGGAATTCCCTTCCTTCCTAAACATTTTCTTCATGTCCTCATCATTTGCATGGAAATGCAAACTGTTATGAATGGACAAACTCAGCGCAACCGTTTCAACATCGTGGTTTGCACCAATATAGGTAAAGGTCCAGTTCTGTTCTGTCAGCTCCTTTACGAGTTCTTTTATCTGGTTTTTCGTATATTCTCGTGAAGCATTCTCCATTCCATCTGTAAGAATGGTAACTAAAACGTGAAATTCTTTACATTTAGCCGTTTCCTGCCTGACCATGCTAATTCCGGAGCCCATAGCATCGTATAATGGGGTCATTTGTCCCGGCTGATACTTTTTAGCATCGATCTGTTCGATTGATGATGCCGGCTCATTGAAAAGCAGGGTCCTGATACCACCGCTGTTGAACGAAATAAATGTAATGCTGTGGCTCTGTTCAGGGAATTTCTGCTCCACCGCTTTTATGGTCTGCACCACTTCATTGAATCCATCAATGGTCGCATTCTTGATGCGTTGCATTGAGCCACTTTCGTCAAGAATGATAAGGTTAAAAACTTGATGCTTTTTTTTCATTTTGCAATTTGCATTTAGTTAATATTCATCGATTCAAATATAATAGTTATTACAAAGATTACAAACTTTTCTTTTTACTCTTATATATCGAGGCGTACCCAACAGAAATATCTGATTTTAATAATTTCCGATACTTCTTCACTCAATTTCCGAATGCAGTTTCAGGGACTTCAAAATGCGCGTTCGGTTTTGTTGCCGCAGAAATTCAGGATAGCCCGTGGGGCATACGGTCAAGAAATTTCATATGTATAAGTAATTTGGCAGGTTGAATGAGTTTATTTGGTGTTTTATAAAACCGTTTCGATGATTTTAATAATTTTGGTGTGTTAAATACACAGTTAAAGATGAACATAACTTTGGATGATTTTCTGGAAAAATTCTTTGATTTTTATGAGCTTTGTGGCTCTGAAGAGAAAATTCAATATGATAATCTTAAAGATAATCCCCCAAGAAAGTACAGGTATTTACAGTTGAAGTCAATTATGAATGCCTATAATATTGGGCCGGTGGAGAATTTTACAGCAGGCTCTTTTACTGATTGTAATAAAGATCCTGACAAAAAGGAGGCGTTTAGAAATCATATTTTAAATGATGTAAAGAGCAACAATTGGTTGAAGCTTGAACAACAATTGATAAAGTCAGAATATGAAGATTTTACAGATCATGTGCCATATTTATTCGAAAAGCTCATTCATCTGAGAATAAGATTAGAGAATCTGAGAAAATTAAATTCCGGCTCAATAATAGCAAGTGGAATTTTTGCGTATACCATATTGAAAACAAATCAAATCACAAGTGAGGTTGAGTTAATGATACAGAAGACAAATGAATTGCTTATTTTTCTCATGGACCCGCTTGAGAAATTAAAACCTTTGCAGATTTATTACCTTGTTAAGAATTTCGATTACCCTGATGTTAACCTGGATGAAATTGACAAGGAATATATCTGATGGGAATAAAATATAAATGAAATTATTAAAAATCTGATCGTTTCTAATACACACAATAACTTTTATCAGTAAATATATTATCGGATATTTACTGATTATGCGTAATGTCCTTTTTCAACAGAAAATTCATAATTATCATATTTTTCAATATATACTGATTTGTCATTATCAATCGTCACCTTACAGTCCATATTGACTAATACTTTTAATATTGGTTTGCCAGCGCAATATTTGTCTATTGCATTTTTTATTTCAATTATCTGATCCATTTTACTTTTTTGTTCATCTAAAGCCGTTTGATATTTTGTAATAGCATCTTCGTAAGTTTTCATTTGCTCTTTTACCAATATGATGGCCGAATTCATATGGAAAGTGCATTCGTCTACATTACGATATTAAATGTTAACAATAGAAAAATGTAAAAAAACTTTAAAAATAGAAAATGAGAAAATAAACAAAGAGGAAATTATGGTTTTTCGGGATATGCTATATGTAATAGCCGAAACTGCAATTGAAACTTTTATTACAAAAGAAGAAACACATGAAAACAGCAGCAATCATGAGCCGTGTGAGCTCGGATGAACAGGCAAAAGGTTACTCTTTAGATGTTCAGGAAGAGGCATTATTTAAGTATTGCCGTAATCACAATATTAAGGTGGAATACAATTTCCGTGAAGATCATTCGGCAAAAACCTTTGACCGGCCAGGGTACAAGGAATTTAAAAACCTGCTTGCGTCAGGGAAATTAAAAGTTGATTTGTTGCTATTTACAACATGGGATAGGTTTTCAAGAAATATCCGTGAGTCACTTTCGGTTATTGAATGGTTGAGGAAACATAGCATTACAGCAGAAGCCATTGAGCAACCTTTAGACATGAGTGTTCCTGAAAACCTTGCTATGCTTGCTTTTTACCTTGCCATGCCGGAAATAGATAATAAGAGACGCTCTATAAAGATCAAAGGAGGCATAAGAGAGGCCCTAAAATGCGGCAGATGGGTAAGGAAAGCTCCAATAGGTTATAAAAACTCACGTGATGAACAGAATAAACCGATAATTGTTCCATCTGAAAAAGCGGCTTTAGTAAAATTGGCCTTTTCTTCAATTGCGGCCAATATGGAACAGGCAAAAATAAGATCAACTCTCGAGCAAAAAGGTTTAAAATTAAGTCGTTCAAATCTCTCAAGGCTATTAAGAAACCTAGTATATATTGGGAAAATAATAGTTCCAGCATCTGATGACGAGCCTACTACAATAGTGAATGGGTTACATGAATCAATAATTTCGGAAAGTTTATTTTATAAGGTTCAGAATATTTTAAATGGCCGTGTACAAAGTAAAAACAAAGCGAAGTTTCATACGAAAAGACCGGAATTACCATTAAGAGGAAGCCTTTTATGTTCAATTTGCGGAAATAAACTTACAGGAAGCGCATCCAGAAGTAAAACCGGGAAGCTTCACTTCTATTACCATTGTAATCACTGTCATAAAGAACGGCATAGGGCCATTTCCGTGAATGAATCAGTATCAGAACTAATGAAAAGCCTAAAGTTTAAAGGCAACTGTAACGAACTTTACAAAATGATTCTAGATGATGTCCTACATGAAAAGAATGCTGAAAAGAAGTCAACATCTTCTAACGGAGAAAAGAAATTTAAGGAAATAAGCCAAAGATTAGAAAAGTTGCAGGATATGCTTTTAGATGGAGTAGTAACAAGTGATGATTACCTTCAAATAAAAACCCGTTATGAAGCTGAAAGGAATAAAATCGAACTAAATCTGAAACAATTCAGAACTGATGACCGTTCGATGCAGGTAAAATTAAACAAGTGTTATAAAGTATTATCGAAACTTGATGAGCTTTATGAAAAAGCCAATCATGATAACAAAAAACGGCTTGTGAGTTCGATTTTTCCAGATAAAATCATTTTTGACGGAAAAAAAAGTCGAACTCCTAGAATGAATGAGGTGCTTCGTCTGGCAACCTTAATTGACAAGACTTCCGATAAAAAGAAAACGGGACAAAGTACTGAAAAAAGTACTTTGTCCCGCTGGGTGGAGCTGGAGAGATTCGAACTCTCGTCCAAACAAGTAGCAGAAATGCTTTCTACATGCTTAGCTTTCTATTGTTTTTCGTGATAAAGCCGGAAAAAAGCCGTCCTACCCTATCCTTATCCCTTAAAGTTTTGCTCAGGCATCAGGGCGCTGACTGAACTATCCCCGCATTTACGATGCTTCTGACGGGACACGGCAGGGAGTAGTTTCCCGGGAAGCAGCCAGTGCCTAATTCTAAATTAAGCAGCTAAGGCGTAATTGTAATCGTTGCCA
>Ga0116171_10004342_pt1 | contig 12784 bp, 7 predicted proteins | sample AD_JPNHW2_MetaG_FD_89798 | JGI IMG/M metagenome (GOLD analysis project Ga0116171, IMG submission 89798) | Active sludge microbial communities of municipal wastewater-treating anaerobic digesters from Japan - AD_JPNHW2_MetaG | ecosystem: Engineered > Bioreactor > Anaerobic > Digestate | place...
CATTATCCACTGCGATCCTGTATGATTTGTGCCCGGATAACAACATAAACGCATCAGTAAAAACTATAGTGGACTGCCCCGACAGTATGGGGTTAAGCTATCCGGCTAATGCGGGCTGGCGACTATGGGCACTTGCAAAAGCAAATGAAAGCAAAACAATTCTCGACGAGTTGCGAAGTCGATGGGCAAATATGGATTCTGTAAAATTGAATAATACTCTTTCAGAGGGTTGGACCGTCAGTCCTGACAGCTCAAATCAGTGGAGCCATTGTCCGGTTGCACCTTTATATATTCTTTATATGAGTATAGCAGGGATCGTACCTTTGACGGCGGGTTTTGGGAAATGCCAGATCAGACCTAAACTTGCGGACCTTGAGCAGCTTGAGCTTACAGCGAGGACAGTGCGAGGCGATTTAACTTTTGCCGCTAATGGTACGCTTTCAAACAGATCGCTGAGTGTAACGATGCCTGCAGGCTGTACTGGCAGGCTGGTGGTTGATGAAAGAGAAAATTTGCCGTTGAAAAAAGAAATCGGCAGAACAGAAGATAATATGGCTTATTATATTTTACCAGCAGGAGAGGTTTCTACTTTTACGCTGAAATATACTTAGCAGAGGTACTAATCCTGCGATTTTTTCTTTGGCTGTTTTTCTGGGGAACTAAAACAGATAAAAGATATCAGCACTAAAGATGCACCAGCAAAAAACAATGCTATTCTCTTGTTAGGTTCACTACATCGGAGAATGAACTTTGGAATATCTTTCTTCTTCTCAATTTCTTTTTGCTGCCTTGCTAATGTGATCTTTGCGGCCTGGAGTTCATTGGCAGTGAGCTTCGGATAAACAGTGTTGGGTTCATTAACATCACTACCCATTGTAACGGCAACGATTCGTTTCAGCAGATTAGGGTCATCCTGACGCTGTTTGAGCAACTCTTCATAATCAGATATTAAAGATTCAAGCTTTTCAACAGAGGCGGTTGATTCTTCGAGGAGTTGAGTGTTTTCGAAATACTTGACTAATTCCCGACTTAGAATTGCTCCGCACAAGGCAGTCGCCCCGACAGTGAAAAAAACTATAAACATAATATCTTTCATAGTCGATTCTCAAAAAAAATAACGGCAGATACAATCGTTTTCTCCATAAAACTCTTACATCTGCCGTATATAACGATTTTATACTATTTTTTCAACATGAAACTACCATAACGTGCAGCAGAGCCGAGATCTTCATTTATTCTCAGCAACTGATTGTATTTGCAGATTCTGTCAGTTCTGCAAGCTGAACCAGTTTTGATCTGACCAACACCTGTGGCGACTGCCAAGTCAGCAATTGTGCTGTCTTCTGTTTCGCCGCTTCTGTGGCTGATAACCGCTGTCATACCTGCTCTCTTGGCCATATTGATAGCTTCGAATGTTTCAGTCAAAGTACCAATCTGGTTGAGCTTGATAAGAATTGAGTTGGCTGATTTTTCTTTAACGCCTCTTGCAAGTCTGGCTGGATTAGTTACAAACAAATCATCGCCAACCAATTGACATTTATCCCCAATAGTCTCTGTTAATTTCTTCCAACCGGCCCAGTCTTCTTCAGCAAGACCATCTTCAATTGATATAATCGGGTAACGGTTAACCCAGTCAGCCCAATGTTTGATCATTGCATCTGAAGTGAGTTTTTCTTTTGGTGCTGATTTGAAGAAGCTGTATTTTCCGCTCTTAGCATCAAACATTTCTGTTGAAGCTGGGTCAAGAGCGATGGCAATGTCCTTACCTGGCTTGTAACCAGCTTGCTTGATTGCATCGACAATGACCTCAAGGGCCTCTTCATTGCTCTTAAGAGAAGGAGCAAAACCACCTTCATCACCAACTGCGGTGTTGTAACCTTTTTTAGCGAGAACTTTTTTGAGTGTATGGAAAGTTTCAGCACCCATTCTCAATGCCTCTGGGAAACTCTCAGCACCGATTGGCATTACCATAAATTCCTGGAAGTCGACGTTATTATCTGCGTGCTTTCCGCCATTAAGAATATTCATCATTGGAACAGGCAGAATATTAGCACTGCAACCACCAAGGTAACGGTAAAGAGGCATACCAGATGAATCTGCTGAAGCTTTTGCCGCTGCCAGTGAAACACCAAGAATAGCATTAGCACCAAGTTTCTTTTTGTTAGGTGTGCCGTCGAGGTCAATCATAACCTGGTCAAGCTCTTCCTGCATACTAGCATCCATTCCGAGAACTTCCGGAGCGATTATTTCATTAACATTTTGAACAGCCTTGAGAACACCTTTGCCCATGTAGCGTTTTTCCTTGGTATCACGAAGCTCACATGCTTCAAAGGCACCAGTACTTGCTCCTGATGGAACCGCTGCCCTACCGAAAGAGCCATCTTCGAGCAGAAGATCAACCTCAACAGTAGGATTACCCCTGCTATCGAGAATTTCTCTTGCTGTAACATCAATAATTGTTGTCAACATTTCGTTATCCTTTCTATATTGTAGAAATCACCTGTTTTCAGTTAAATCAAATAATTTCGGACAGCTTACATACTTTCAGCTATATCGTCAATAGAAACTATTGCTCAAAATGGTATAAATCCCTTTAAATCAGGCTTTTTAAAAAAACTTTGCAGATTGACCATCAATTAGACCTCGATATGCCTTTAAAATCGTAATTTTAATGAGAATTCTGATTTGACAAAACAATATCAGATGGATACTCTAAAAATAGCAGGGGAAAGCTTTTAAAAAAATTAAGGGAATTATTATGCTGGAGATTTTTTGGGACTTCCGCATGAGCCTGCTCCAACAGACAAAGGATACACAATGGAAAAAGGAATGCTGGAATTAATAGAGATGATTTTGCGTACAACACAATTCATCGCTATTGGCGGTGGAGTGGCGATAATATTCTTTTTTGTTTTTGCACCGCAAATCACGGGGGCAAAGCTTATCAACAAACAGCTTGAACAACTTGAAAAAGAAATAAAAAAGCTGAACGAAAATATAGAAAAATTGATAAAAAAATAAGATTGGGGGAAATAATCACCATCTTATTTTGTTTAAATTTTATTGCTGCATTTTTATAAATATTTTATGTTTTTTCCCATCGATAACATTTTCGGGCAATCGGCCTTGAGATTGCGTATAATCTTTGCCGTCGATTGTAAACTTTTCAACTTGCGTGCCGCTGCCAGTGCTTGTCACATCGAACCATGTATCTTTGATTTTTATTTCTGATTTTATCTGACCAAATCCATCGGGGACCTGTGGTCTGAAGAACCAGTAGTCCTCTGTTTCATTGTAACCAAAGCCAGCAAAGCCTCTCAGCACGGAATGAGGAAAATAGGAGAAGCCGAACAAATTTAAAGTTGCGTGCCTTGGAATGCCATCATAATCGGCGACATCGTGATTGAGTTCGTAGTTCTGAAGTGAGGGCGGCAGGTTATCTATAAACTGGGATAGATAGTTCCAGGCTACATCTGAGAGATCAGCTTCGAAGGCAGCGTGTACCATTGTTACCCATCCCATGCCCCAGCCATGAATTTTTGCTGCTGGTGCGACCTGATTTTTAAAACACTGTTTGAATAATTCATTTTTATAATTAAAATATGGAATAGGTGCAGCCACTGTCCAGTTATAGCCATGATTGCCCATTTCTCCCCATCCAGAGAGTCCCATCTCTGGTCTGGGTTGTGATGCCAGCAAAACAGTTCTACCATCAGCATTTTGTCTAAAACAATACTTTTTCACTGCCTGATCTAATTGGATTGAACGTTGTTTCCAGAGGGGCTTTTCGTCACCTACTGCTTTTGAAAGTTCCCATGCCTGTTTAAAGCCTACCGATGATATGCAATTCATCAATGTATATTCCCCGACAGCTCCTGATTCCTGACAATCATCAACTATTAAACCGCTCTGGGCGTTGTACTTTTTATATCTTTTGTTTTCGTCAAGATACCCTTTTCCAGCGGGATCAGATTCCCATTCAGCGTAGCAATAATTATCGGCTGCTAAAGCGTCTGCGACTTTGCATATAAAAGGCCATTGCGATTTTACAAATTCGATGTCACCTGTATAACGGTAATATTTGCCCATATTGTAAAGATAGTAAATCATACCATCGAGCTGAGGCCCCATCATTTGATTTGTCCATTCGCCGGGTAAGGTTATATCTTCTACGGGTCTTTGATCAGGTGAGCATAATTTTTGAATCACCCGACCAGAGGTGTGGTAATTGGCATGAAGGCAATTATTTTTTTCGTTCCAGTATGCATATGTGGAGAAGAATTGCAGTATCTTTTTTACTTCTTCATATCTGCCGCTATCGAGAAGCATGCTCATCGCAACACCAGAATCTCTTGTCCATACGACTGCTATCTGATAGCGATTGCCAACGATCATACCGCCAAGCTCTGCGTCAATTGCAAGTTTTGTGTACATGTACTGATCGTGAAAAGTTTTATCCAGTTTTTCGTTGCCTGTAACAACACTGGCCCCCTGCTGATACCAATTTTGCCACTGTTTTTGAACTTCTTGTGCATCAACTGTATTTTTGATTACCTGCTTTGCTAATTGTACGGCTGCGTCAGTTTGTTTGCTGAAAGAAAGGATAACAGTCAGGCAATTATCTTTCTTCGTGCAGTTTTTGCTGAATTTAACTATGCCGAAATCGTCGCCTACATAAAACTCTTTTGGATTAATAACTTCGATATTTGTGCTCTGATTATCTGTTGCAACTACTGTCTTGCGGTAAAGCTGATTGTCGTAATCCCAGCAAAGCATCTTTTCGTTCAACCGTACGATGGTTTCTTTTTCTGGCAATGGAACATCTATAGGCCACTCACGTGCATCTTCACAAAGCTGATACCGGCGAGCCTGTTTGTATTCCTGCGGAAACTTAAAACCCTGATAAAGCGACATTTCGGTGCTTATTCTGAAGTCACTCTCGTTTCCACCATCAGACTTAAATTCTATCTGCCTTACCATCACGGGTTTATCCCAGAGACCAAAAGTTCTGGTTGTTACTGTTCCTGGTTCAATCCTGGTTGTAATGACAATTACACCATCAAAAAATTCGTAGTTATCGCATGGGCCAACTGTCCAAGTTTGACCTGTTTTTATATTTGTCACGACAGGAGCAAGACCAATTTGTGCAAGCTGGGTGGTAGAATAACCTAACCACAGTCTGGCAATTTTATCATGAACGGCGGTAACGGGAGTTTCTGGAAATTCAAACGGGCTGACAAAAGTTCCGAAGACGTGACCATTACCAAAACATAATCTACCATCTATAACCGCACCTGCTCTTTTATCCATTTGTACCTTGTCAATACTGCATAAAAACCCTGGAGTGGAAGGAGCGACAATTGCAAGTTCGGATGGGGCCTTTTTATTGATGATGGAATCGACCGTTACATCTGCGGTTTTATCATAAAGCAAAAATCCGCAAACTGCGGCAGTTTTATCCTTAGCATCAGGGTTGGGCTGAACCGCAACTGTTATACAGCCTTTTTCATCAGCTATAACATTGCAGAGATACCCCGTTGGTGTTTTTATAGCATCTTTGAAACAGTCCATCGTATGAACAATCTGGCCGTTGACTTCGATATCGACGATTCTGTTGCCACCGAGGCTCCAGTAGCTTTCCATAAGAGCCACGAAAAGCTTATATTCTTCACCGGGAACTGCATAAAAACGTGCAACGATAGGCTTTGAAATATATGTGAGCCGGTCGTAAACAGGATGGTAAAGGCCTTTATCAAGCTCAAAACCAGTTCCGCCCGAAAGCAATTCACCTGTAACCTGCGCCTGTAAAACACTGGTTATGCAACAGGACAACATTGTGATCAAAATAAGCTTTTTCATTATTTTCCTTCGATAACAGCCTCGGATTTATAAAAAATTTAATCTTTCCAGCGGTAACAATCAACGGATGGTTTAATAGTTTCTACCAAGGCCCTGCTGGATAGTGACACGGGGATGCCCATAAGGAAAACGTCGTCTTTATTGACGTCTGCCTTGCTTTGCCTCATTTTGCCGTAGTCAATATCGATGCCCTCTGCTGGTATGCTCAGGTACTGGCTTTTTTCTTCGTCGAGCAGCAGGTTGTAATAATTTCTTATCGCCCTGGCGACGGCAGGTTCTTTGTCCACGTTGTAATAGTACCAAATGAGCAGATTAACCAGGCCATGACTTCTTAACTGGTCATGTGATTCTTTCTTTGCCCAGCTGCCGTCGTCATTTTGTGTCCAGAGCAAAAAGTTCACATGAGCTTTGACTCTTTCTTCGAGTTGTTTTCTAAATGCGGGGTCATCTATGTATGTCCAGGCGGCAATGAAGCCTTCGCTGACATACGCGCTTGTATCATAGAGCCAACTATACCATAAGTATTCTTTGTCTTTTCTGCCGGGGTTCCAGCTATCGATTATGTAGGGAATCCTGCCGTCATCTGCCATGGTGTCAAGCAGCCAGTTCGTTGCATTTATCGCAACAGTTTTATATTTTTCCTGACCGGTCAGATAGTACATAGCGGCGAAAATCTGACAGCCAGAAAGGCTGGTTGAAATAGTATAGTCGCCATTGAATGTATCGCTGAAAGTTTTGCCGTCTTCAGCATAATGATAGCCCGCCCCCAGTGAGCCGTTTTCATGTATAAATGATTCTTTTCCGTCACCTTTTTCCAGCATGTCGATATATTTTTCCAATGCTGTTATGATTCTTTTCTGCTGATCTGGTGTTGCCCATTTATAATAATTTATGAGAAGGCCCAGAGCACTGCCCGTATCGGCGAAATATACTGCACCGTAACCTGTGCCCCAGTAGCCTTGAGGTTGTTGACTATCGAGCAATTCAGATGCCCATTTTTTGACGTTATTTAAATGCTCTTCATCGCCGGTAATTTCATATAATCCAAGCTGAGTTCGATAATTATACCCATTGACAAAAATTGCTTTGTGCGGGTTCTTCATTGCAAAACTGGCAATTGATTTTACCCGTTTAATTATTGGTTCGTTGCCGATACATACAGGCATGGACTGCGGCTGCATAAGCTGTTTTTCAACACTTCTTGCACCGCTAAATGTCATCATGCCTTTGCTTTGTACATTGTTAAGTGTCACCGGTTCAAAATCAAAACGCAATCCCTTTTCCACCCAATGTCCCTTGTTTATGATTATATTTTCTTTGCCTGCAACGATTTTGCAAACAGGCATAGAATTTACATCCATTTCACGGTTAAATTTGACACTTACGTTCAAGACCTGCCCGGGTTGGGGGACAATTTCGGGGCCAAGGTCAACATATTCAACACATTTGGGGCCATCGGAGCCTATTTGCTTAGCATGAACTGATTGACAAAAACAAATGGGGACAAGCAAGGAAATTGACAAAACTGAAAATATTCTGACCTGCTTCATTTTACTATCTCCTATAATAAAATCGCATAATTCAACCAAAAGCCTTAGTATAATCAAAAAATCGGGTACAGGGAAAATATATTATTAAAAACATTCTGCTGTTTTTTTGCAAAAATCGTTAAAAAAGGACAATCCCGTAACAATTCGGTAACATTAAATTTGTAAATTATCCTCTGTTAAAAGCAGATACTATTTGTTAACATATTTTTGAAAGGAGTTATTATGAGAAAAAGTGAAAAAACAAAATTGTGCTTGATCTTAATCTTTTTATGCTGTTTAGCCTTGCCTGCACTTGCTGCGCCACCTAAGGTTATCAAAACCACACCGGAAAATGGAGAGAAAGATGTTGCCCCATCCACTAACAAAATAACGATCTATTTTGACCAAGCTATGGCTACTGACAGCTATTCGATTTGCGAGGGACCTGATTCGCCTAAAATGATAGGCGAACTTAAATGGATAGACAATGACACTGCATTTGTAAGAGTCAAACTCGAACCAAACCGCAAATATTCTCTAAGTGTCAATTGCCCCAGCTATCAAAACTTCAAAAATCTTAATGGCGAATCTGGTGTAATTTACCCTATAAGCTTCGAGACAGGCGATGCTAGTTCTTCACCAGAACGAAACAACTCTGATAAATCCATTATTTCTAAATTACACAAAGCGGTCTATGCTGAGGAAACTGAAGGCGATCTGGATAAAGCAATCGGGCTTTATGAGCAGGTGATAGAGGAGGCTGGGGAAGCTGAAAGAATCGCCGCTAAAGCAGCTTATAAGCTTGGGGGTTGTTATCTTAAAAAAGGTGATAAGGAGTTTGCAGCTTTATGTTTCCAGTCCGTAGTTGAAAAATACCCATCACAAACAGAATATCTGAGTCTGGCAAAAGAACAGCTTGAGAAGATGGGGGCTACAAACAGTGAAATGATGACGCAGGAAATGTACAATATAATTGACTCAAATGGCCTGATTCGTTTTAAACAACCCAACAAAACTATTAATAATGGTTCTGAGCCTATAACAACACGTCGTTTTATTAATTCAGACTTTGTCAAGCTGACCAAAATGTACGATGTGAATAACGTACCAATACCATTCGAGACAACTCACGAAGGGAGTATATACCGGTATGTAATGAATTTTAACAAACCAATAATGCCAGGCGAATCCATGGCATATTATTTTGAAGGGACAGTAGAAGGCTTGATAAAACCAGTTTCTGACAAAGAAGGTGTTTTTAGATATTATATGGTACATAGTCCTGCTGCAGGCCAACCAGTACTCCGAATTGAAACGTATCTGCTACCGGATGACGCGGAGTTAATCTCAAAACATCCGGATTTGCAACAGTCTGAAAAAGATGGCAGGATCGAGCTCCATGTTGAGAAAGTAATACCGGCTGGTGGGAATATAACAACTGAATTTCAATATAAACTATCTGGCAAAGAAATCTCTTCTGACAAAATCAAAGTTTACACATTGGACAAAAGTGTAGCTGATTTTGGTGATGATGATTTTTCTACGCCTGAATCTGCTTATGCTGCGATAAACAGAGTATCGGCGAGCGGCAAAGCTGATGGTTGGAAAAAAGTTAGTGTACCAAGTCTTGCTGATAGAATGCCTGGCAAGGACAGCTCTGTGCCCGAAGATTGGGCGGAGGTGTTACGCAATGCAAAAATTGTTGAAGTGAGAATCTATGATAACAAGTATGCACAGGTAACCGCAGAACTGTTGAGTGAATTTTCTACGGAAGAAATCAAACAGCCTTTCGATATTCGACATCTGGAACTTGTTGATGGCAAGTGGCTGAATGCTGGGAATGACAGAAGAAACAGCCTGGAAGAAACAGCTGAGCTTTTTGAGAAAGTTGTTCAACGTAAAACAGAGCAGCAAGAAGCAACAAAGGCACCAATCAGTCTTGAGGATAAAAAACAGGCTGAAGATGCAAAGATTGGATCCGACCTACAGGAAAAGATCAATTCGGCCAAATCCGGAGATACCATAATAGTCACTAAAGGCGATTACAGTGAACCTATTACTATAAATAAATCTCTAACATTGAAAGGACAATCACAAGCTGAATGTGTTTTCAATATTACCTCTGACACCCCTGCAATTTTGATCAACACTAAAGGCAATGATAAAGTGACAATTGAAGATGTCACAATAAAATGGCAATTGGCTACCAGTGAAAAAAACGAAATGCCTTGTGCACTTGTAGTCAAAGACAGCAATGCTCGAATTATCAACTGTAAATTTGAGGCATCCGGTGATTACAAGAGATCCCCAACAGCTTTAAATGTCACTGGATTTTCTAATACGGTCATAGATTCAAGTAAATTTGAGGGATTTGATTATGTGATTTGTTTTGGTGAAGGCACCAGAGGCAAACTTCTCAACAGCGTTATTACAAACTGCCAAAGCCAAGGCATAATCCTCTATAGTGGAGCAACGGTTGATGTTATTGGTAATATTATTACAGGGTCAAAAAAACATGCTGTCAGGAGCACTGGCGGCACATTGCGTATGGAAGATAACCTGATTGTAAATAACGCTAACCGCGGAGTATACTTAGGCAACAAAAGTGCCGCCGGAATTATAAAAAACAACGTTATTATGGCAAGTGGCACAGGAATCGGGGGCTTTGCGAATTCTAAAGTAACAATTGAGAATAACATTATTACTGACTCTACCTATGCTGGCATCGGCTTTAAGGATTCATGCAGTTTCCAAATCCGTAATAACATTTTCACCAATAACGAGCGTGGCTGGATAATGTTCAAGGAGGGAGAAAGTAATAATAATGGCTGCCAGATGAACACATTCTGGAAAAATAAAACTGACGTTGAGAACTTTGAAAAAACTGCAAATTCAATATTAGAAAACCCAAATTTTGCCGATGCTGCCAATGGTGACTTTTCATTAAGACCAGGCACGGCATCAGACAATAAACAGGGCCTAACAAACCCTGAAATACTGAAAAAATTATGGGAAAAATATAAAAATCCAGGTACGCAAGAAGGACGGAACAAAGCTGAAGAAGAAACAGAAAAATTAAACGCGGCAGTCAAATCGGCTTTAGACTGGTTGGAGATGTTTGACAATGGCAGTTATGACCAGAGCTGGGATGCGGCGGCTTCTCTTTTTAAAGTCACAGTTACGCAAAGCCAATGGCAAAGCACTGCCAAAGCAGTTCGTGAGCCTTTAGGGAAATTATTGTCGAGAGAAGTCACGGCAAAAAATTATACCCAACAGGTTCCCGGCGGGCCAGATGGGCAATATGTGATTATTACTTTTAAATCCTCTTTTGAAAACAAAAAAGATGCAGTAGAAACCATAACACCAATGCTGGATAATGACGGTAAATGGAAAGTATCAGGGTACTATATAAAATAATAACAAATGAAAAATAATACTAATTCTCAGTTGCAATGGGTGATACTGCTGCTTGTGATAGCAGTGGTATTGCCCAGTGTTTGTTTGCTCTGGTTTATGGGGCAGGCGGTAAAGAATGAGCGCTTTGCGATCAGGCAAAAGCTTACTGATTTTTATACGAATAAAACAAAAAAAATTATTGATGAAAACATTGACCACTATTGGCAAAATCAAATTGAACAATTCCAAGGCTCTATTAATACAGCAAAAGATGGTAACATTGAAACGGTGTTAATGAACAACGCGACTGAGTTTGATTCTGTTGTTATAACTGATCCGAACAATAACATTTTATGGCCTACATGTAATATTGATAAACCAGAACAGGAACGGAGCGAGCTTGAGGATGCATGGCAGGCAGAATTTGTTGAACAGGATTATTCAAAGGCTTTGGAAATATATTCTAATTTTGCCGACGGAAATGATGCGGATTTATCGTGTTTGGCGATGCAAGGCCAAGGGCGATGTCTTAAAAAGTCCGGCAAACTCAGCAATGCAGCAGAAATATACGGAAAACTTGCCTGGCCAACTGATAAAATATCTCTGTGCAATAATGCAATAGCAAATAACAGGCTTATGCTGCTGAAGCTGTACCGGTCATTGGCTCATAAGGAATTTTTCAACGAAGCTCAAAAGCAAGTAACAGATATAATCCAAAACGGCTTTAAGCTTGACAGTGAAGCTCAATATTTTTACCTTTGCGGCTTATCTGAAATCTGTAAGGAGGCTGGGATCGAGGCGAGGCTTAGCGGCTTCGATAAGATAACCAAAATAATAAAGGCTAACGAACTGGCATTTGATGTGGTTGAAAATGCGGCTTCTATCTTTTCGGATGGTTGGGCGCAAGGAACTTTTAGAAAAATAAAATCCGCTAATAATGTTTACGGCATATATAACGAGATTGACAATAAGAAGGTAATGGCTTTGATTGGAAAAGAAAAGCTGATAAACTATTTCCAAAGCATCATTAATAACATCGATGATGAAATGGTCTTTGCAAAGTTATCAAACAATGAGGAAAATGCAGCAGATCAAAGGTTTTTATCACTTTCGCCTGGCGGTCTTTTTCCTGACTGGAAAATAGAGTTGTATTTCAGGAGTGATGTTTTTTCATCTGCTGCAAATCAGCGGCAAATGGTTTATTTTTGGATGGCGGCAATTGTAATATTTTTGATGCTGTCGGTCACTTCTCTGGCAGCAAGAGCAATTTTGAAACAGGCTCGACTTAACAGGCTCAAGAATGATTTTATCGCGACGGTGACACATGAGTTGAAAACGCCGTTGGCGTCGACTCGTCTGCTAGTTGATACTCTTATTGATGGTAATTATAAAGACAGCAAAACGGCTGACGAATATCTGAGCCTGATATCTAAAGAGAACTTAAGGCTTACACATCTTATTGATAATTTTCTGACATTTTCGCGGATGGAACGCAACAAGCAGGCATTTGATATATCCGCAACCAGCCCGGCTTTAATAGCTGAATCAGCGGCAGATGCGATGCGGACGAAATTTAATAATGGATCAAAATGTGAATTTACAGCTGAGGTTGAGGATAATCTGCCTGAAGTCTGTGCTGACAAAGACGCAATGGTAACGGTGCTGGTTAATCTGCTGGACAATGCTTATAAGTACAGCTATGATGAAAAGCAGATAATTTTGCGTGTTTTCAAAGAGAATAATAAGATTTGCTTTGCGGTGAAAGATAACGGCATCGGTATGAGTAAACGGCAAATTAAAAAGATATTCGAGAGATTCTATCAGGCGGATAATAGTTTGGCAAGAAAGACAGAGGGCACGGGGCTGGGATTATCTATCGTTAAATTCATAGTCGATGCCCATAAGGGCATAATAGAAGTTAAAAGCCAACCTGGCAAGGGAAGTGAGTTTATAGTAAGTTTATCATTTTAGGAGTAAAATTATGCAAAATGAGAAAATAG